>ENA-ORXM01000050-ORXM01000050.1-marine-metagenome-genome-assembly--contig:-NODE-50-length-212560-cov-13.086261_pt1 | contig 212560 bp, 186 predicted proteins | sample MGYA00237867_ERZ511480 | MGnify/ENA primary metagenome ERZ511480 (study PRJEB26309, sample SAMN06266103) | marine metagenome | isolation source: Algal blade | place: United Kingdom:Sidmouth, United...
CGCCGTCTTCCACCTGCGAGCTAACGTGCACCAACAGTCTGATGATGAAAGAACAGGGGGAGTTTAGGGGAGGTTTGTGGGGCTGGGATGAGTTAATTTTGGAGGGAGTTATATCCTCATAGCGGACGTAGCTAAGAATTTTAGTTTGGCGATTTAAGCTTCTCGCCAAGCGCCGTTGATTGAAAGAGTGAATAAATTCTTGTTTATCTGGCTTGAAATATCTAAAATTGTAAATGAGGGCGAATACATACTAGGAGTTAATGTGATGGCGAAATTTCTTATCGGAAATAAACTAAGTAAAAAAATTGAAAAAGTATGTTCGGGCGAAAACGTATGCTGTGCCGTTGCTTTTTGGGGGAGCGGAGCTGCTAATCATCTTTTTGGTAAAAAGAATGGTGAAAACTTAACGGCAAAAATCATTTGTGATTTGAGCATGGGAGGAACAAACCCAAAAGAGCTAGAATACATGGGAGTGTCAGAATCAAATAATATCAAACAATTAGAGGGACTACATGCTAAAGTGTATATTTCAGATTTTGGTGTTATTATCACTTCAGCAAATGCATCGGGGAATGGTATAGGCTTTGACGCCTCCAAAACTACGCACATAGAAGCGGGATCTTTTTCCAAGAAAGATAGTCAGAATTGGCGTGAAGCGAAAAAATGGTTTAAACAAATTTGGGAAAAAGCAGATAAAATCTCCGCTGAAGATTTGGAAGAAGCACAAGAATTGTGGGCCAAGAGACCTCAATTCCGCAACACACCCAAAGGTAATTGGAGCGTCATCGAGGCTTTAAGACAATGCCCTGAGATATTCGGAAATGTCCACTTTGCTTTATCTAATGAAGATAATGATGAAGACGTGGTTGAGGAAGCCAAAAAATCTTTTAAAAAGGCCCATAACCAACAACCTGAAGGGTACGAATATTTTCAGGGCTGGGAGTTGCTCGAAGACGGTTGGCCTGAAGTTTTTATATCAATTGATATGGACCCAGACGATGTATTGACCGTTGCATACTATGTAAGAGGACCTGTTTATAATGATGTGCAATTTTCGCGTCATGCAAAGATATGGAAATCAAAATTCATAAAAGAAGGTTATATTGATCTATCGTTGAAAAAAACCAATTTGAGCCGGAAAGGTGAGTTAAAGAAAAAAGTGTTAGAGGACATTCTAAATGATCTCGATGACAAAGAGAAATCAAGGATATTGTCTGCTAGTGATTTGTCAAAGCTCTTAGAAAAGCATAAGGCATAAGTTATTTAACGTCGGAAATAGGACTGTTCCAAGACAACATCAGCCAGTCTATGTTAAACATATTTTCTATATCAGTTGGCTAGATAACTAAGCTTATCCCCAAATTGGACTTGAGCTCTGTGTCTTAGTTCGGGCCGATTTAGACCTCTTACATTATCTCTGCTATGCCACTGCCGTGGCCTTCTCCGACTAAAATCGATACGCAGGATCGATTTTTAGGCTGCGCCTAACGTCCCCTTTGCCCCCAATGCGGCTTAAGCTTTTCAATTGAAACCTCCATCTCTCCTCGGTTTTTAATGCCTAAATGTAGGATGCACTTGAGGTTAAATTTAGTTTTTCTAAATATGATTCAAACGTCACTCTAGATCCTAGAGTCAAGCCCTAGGATGACGGGGAGGGGCGTTATAGGGTGAGGCAACGTTATGAATTATCCCCACAACCGCTTACTTGCGATCTCTGCGCCTTGGGCCATAGACTCCAGTTTCGCATAGACAATATCCTCGTCGACCGCGCCGAAGCCTGCGAAGGTTGAGAAGCCGCAATCACTGCCCGCTATAACGCGCTCTTTGCCGACCATTTTGGCGAAGCGTTCAATGCGTTGCGCGACGAGTTCGGGGTGTTCGATAAAGTTTGTGGTGCTGTCAATGACACCCGGAATAAGGATTTTATCTTCGGGAATTTTCATCTCGGCGACTTGCACCCATTCATGGGCGTGGCGGGGGTTTGAGTTCTCGAATAACAGGCCTTGGGGTTTGGCCTTTAGGGCAACGGGCATGACCTCGCTCATGGCGGCGTCGTAATGGTGCGGGCCTTCGTAATTACCCCAACAAATGTGCATACGCACGCGCGACCCGTCAATATTGCGCAGGGCGTGGTTGAGGGCTTCGACATGTGCGCCTGCGAGTACAGCGTAATTCTCTGGCTCGTCTTTAAACATCATGTGCTTGCCAAGGCCCAGATCAGGGCTGTCGAGTTGCAGGATATACCCCGCCTCAACAATGGCTTCATATTCCGCGCGCATGGCTTCGGCGAGGGCTTCGAGATATTGGTCTTGGGTTTTATAATGATGGTTAGGTTGGAAGAGGGCGATCACGCCCGGGGAGGCCGCGTTCATGAAGCCATCCGCTACGTCTTTACCGTCTAGGGCGGCTTTGAAATTGTCCAAGTCTTCTTGCAAAGGCTGCATGGATTTAACTTCAATCGGGCCCACGCAACAGGGGCGGCGATAGGTCGGCGTGCCGCCACCGCTGGATTGACGTTTTAGGAAACCTGGGAAGTCTTCGAGGTCACGCGGCGGCGTGCGCGGGCTGTCGCCGTCAAAGCCTGTGATGCGGTCCTTGATATAGGTTGCGTAGGATATTTTTGACATTTCGCCGTCACTGACGATGTCGACCCGGGCTTTAACTTGACGATTTACGACGTCTTTAACGGCGTCTGCGATAATTTGCGGCGCTTTTTTGAGGGGATTACCTTGCTCATGCGAAAACACACAATCTGTCACGGCTTTGCTACGTGGGAGGCTGCCGACATGCGTCGTTAAAATGCGGTCTGTACTGGTTTTCATGGCGGTGTCCCCATTATTATTTAATTCGATTTTACAGAAATTAGTCCGCAATGACTTCGAATGCAATTTTATTTTATAAGTCTACTTTGGGGCCGCGCCCGTAGACGTGCCTTGAAGGAAAGAGCCTGTTAATACGCGTTTCTCGTGGGACGTTTCAGGCTTTTCAATGCGGTCAACCAACATTGAAACGGCGGCTTCGGCCATGCGTCCAATGGGTTGGCGAATTGTGGTCAGCTCGTAACTCGCAAAGCGCGCGGCGCTGATCCCGTCAAAACCGATGACAGAGATGTCTTTGGGGACAGAGCGCCCCATAACGTTTTTCAACTCGTCTAATGCACCCATTGCCATCATGTCATTGGCGGCAATGATCGCCGTAGGTTTTTGCGCGCTGTTCATCAGGGTCTGGGTTGCCTGCGCCGCGCTTTCGTAGCGATAATCCCCGCGAGAGACGGAGGTGATGTCTCCGTCGTGTGTTTTAAGAGAATCGCGGACAAGTTTCATGCGGGCTTTATTGACCATTGAATATTCTGGGCCTTCAATAAGGCCGAATTTTTTATGACCGAAATCAACGAGGTGTTTGATCATTTGATCGGTCGCATCTTTCGGATCGCACCATATGGAATTGGTCGCGTAATCATCAAAATAGCGATTAAACATGACGACAGGAATATTGCGGTTTTCTAAAAGTTTATGTTGTTCGATCGACAAATAAGAGGCTGAGATAATGCCGTCCGCTTGGTATTGCCAAACTTGGTTGAGGCAGGACTCGACGTCCTGTTCTTCGTTTATCGTAAAAAGCAAGACCCTAAGACCACGTTGAGAAAAACGGTCCGTGAGTTGGAACAGGACTTCGGGGTAATAAAAATTCATTTGCGAGGAGACTAAAACAGCCACAAGGTTTGATCGGCGCGTTATCAATCCGCGCGCAATCGCATTGGGCTGATAGTGCAGCTCATGTGCGGCGGCCATGACCTTGTCGCGCATTTTTTTCGAAACGGACGCACCAGGTTTAAAACACCGCGAGACGGCCGATTGCGACACACCCGCAAGGCGTGCTACATCATAGCTCGTCGAGCGGATTTTTGATTTAGACGGTGTCTCCATGCAAGTCTTTTACGGCATTTGGATTTTTAAGCAAATCAATGCCGTGTTGCATAAGGTAGTATAGGATATCAATAAACACCCAATTTTCCGCAAGCTTATCCCCGTTTCGGCGATAAATATCAACGACCCGCATTTCTGCTAAAATATCGCTCTCAGGTAATCCAAGGAAACCACCCAGGTTACGATTGTTCAAATTTGGCCAGCCAAACCATCCCGCATAATGACCTTCGGCAATACGCGTGACATGTCCGTTAAAGACCTTGTCGCCCAATTGTTTGCGGAAAGGATATTGGTGTTGCTCTTGGTAGCGTGGAATTGTGAAGGTTGCACCAATACCCGCTGGGCCGTACCAAATCATGTCTTCATCCCATGTGCGGGCCAAAAGCTCGGGCGGAGGCGCGTTGTTTCCAGAGGCGTTGAGCGCGGATAAGTCAGCAACCATGCGCTCGACAAGTTCTAGCGTGTGTTCGGCCTCTTTCGCACCGTTCGCAGTCAAATGTAAACCGTCATGCGTGCGCGGGCCTGGTTGAATAATTGCGGCGGCTGTTTGATGCGGGAAGGGGTCAATGCCCGCTTGTTGCATAATTCGAATGATGTCGATGAACAGAGCACTCTCTGCGATCTTGCCGTCTTCAACTCTGTGAAATTCCGCATAGGGCAAGAACGCCATTTTGCGGGTCGCGGGAATGCCGAGCCAGTCTTGATCAAACAGGCCTAAAAAATGCCCCATGGAACATGTCCAAACTTCGCCGTCATTGGCATAGACGTTTTGACCCGCAAAGAAGATATCTTCGCGACGTTGCAAAGCCTTTAAGCTGCTCTTTAAGGGGCGCCAAAAACTCTCTACAACCGCGTCTGCACTGCTTTGTTCGTAAAACGGGTGCATGCCGCGCCAGTGATAATCCTTTGTTGTATGCGCAGATAAAACGGCCTCTAGGCTCTCTATATCTGCCCCGTCAAAGGCATCCATATATTCGCGTATAATCTTCTTTTCGGATTGAAAGGTTTTCATGTTTTATGAAGACTTTCGCGGTGTTGGCAGGCTGTCTAAGCCTTGAATGTTTTGACCTGAAAAACGACGAAGGCGAATATCTGCCTGTTCTTTATGACCTGCAAAGCCCTCATATGAACACAGGCGCGAACAATACTCGCCGATCATCACAGAGGCTTCTTCTGTCACGCGTTGATAAGTGCAGGTCTTTAGGAATTTACCGACCCATAGACCGCCTGTATAGCGTGCGGCTTTATTTGTCGGAAGCGTGTGGTTTGTGCCAATGACTTTATCGCCGTATGCCACATTCGTTTCGTGACCCAAAAATAGCGCGCCGTAATTGGTCATATTTTCTAAGAAGTAATTTGGATCTTTGGTCATAACTTGCACATGTTCCGAAGCGACGAAGTCAGCCATCTCGACCATCTCTTCGTAAGTGTCGCATAAAATCACTTGGCCGTAATCATCCCACGCTTGTCCCGCAACATCGCCTGTTGGTAGGACGTGACGCTGACGTTCGACTTCTGCGATTGTATCATGGGCAAGTTTTTCGGAGTTTGTAATAAGCACTGCAGGAGAGTTAACCCCGTGTTCGGCCTGACCAAGCAAATCTGCGGCGCAAATTTCGCCGTCTGATGTGTCGTCTGCGATAATCATGGTTTCCGTAGGGCCAGCAAAGAGATCAATCCCAACGCGGCCAAAAAGCTGGCGTTTAGCTTCGGCGACATAAGCATTGCCGGGGCCGACAAGCACGTCAACAGGGTCGCAAGTTTCCGTGCCAATGGCCATCATGCCAACCGCTTGTACGCCGCCGACACAATAAATTTCGTCCGCGCCGCCCATATCCATTGCCACAACAATGGCGGGGTGAGGGCGTCCGTTGAACGGCGGGGCGCAGGCAATAACGCGTTTCACGCCAGCAACTTTGGCCGTGACGACCGACATGTGGGCAGAAGCGATGAGCGGATATTTTCCGCCCGGCACGTAACACCCTGCCGCATTCACGGCTACATGTTTATGACCCAAAGTCACGCCCGGCAGAGTTTCGACTTCGACATCTTTCATTGAGTCGCGCTGAATTTGCGCAAAATTTCTGACCTGAGTTTGGGCAAAACGAATGTCATCAAGCGTGGTTTGTGGTACTTCGTTGTAACACGCTTTAATCTCTGCTTCCGTCAGGCGAAAATTATCGGGCGACCATTTATCAAAAGTTTTTGAATATTTTTGAACGGTCGCGTCACCGTGCTCTTCGATCTCAGCCAGTATAGATTCGACCGTTTCGCGAACCTTTGCGTCTGATTTCATCTTTGTATCTGCATCGATACCTTGCTTAAGATACTGGGCCATGAGACGCTCCTGAAACTGTGTCAATTCAGCGTACTCATATCATTTTTGCATTCGAATGCAATATTGAATTATATTAGATATTTTACAATATATAGCGAAGCATAAGTATATAAAAAAGGGTTCCAAAAATTACGTGACCCTCATTATAAACTTTATAAAGTGCGAAGATGTCTAAACCGCGTTGTACTTAACCAAGCCATTGACCGAGTTTTTCAAGGGTTAAATCTTTTTCAGATATTACGGCATTGCCAATATCCAAATCTTGATTTTTTGTCATAGTGCCAGGGTAAATCACGACGGCAAGTTGCGCTGATCTGGCAGATTGTGCGCTGACAGGTGTGTCTTCAATGACCACAATATCAACGGGATTAGATTGCGCGCGATTGATTGCTTCAAGATAGATTTCAGGTTCTGGTTTGACAGTTTTCACATCAGCACCCGATAAGATAAAGTCAAAATCATCTTTGTTCAAATCTTTAGTGGCGGCGAAGATAGCATCAATATTTTGAATTGAAGTTGTTGATGCCATGCCAACTTTTATGCCAATTTGTTTAGCGCTTTGAATCAGGTCTGCGATTCCGTTTCTTGCCCTTAGTCCACCGTCCTTGATGAGGCTTTCATAAATATCAGTTTTTGATTGATGAATGGCCTCAATCTGAGTTTCACTTAGGGGCATTCATGTCTCCGAATTAGGTGTAATAACTTTAACGCAACATCTTAGAAACGGTTCCAAAATTACATGCCTAAGTTTCAACCGAGTGTACCAAACCATGCGAGAAACACAATTATACCGATAAAGAGAACTGGCAGCCCCCAAAACGCGCGGTCAATTTTACCTGGGACAACATACCATCCGCCGACTTTTTCGGGTTTGCCGCTGTCCTTGAAGGCTTTGATTTGACCTGGAACAGAATGCGTATGCCACGCGCTCTGGCGACCTGTTATTATCAGGCTGGCTATCCAAGACACGGTAATATTGACGCCGCCGCCAATTACGACAAACCAAGGCCATGCAATTGTCGGGAGTGTTCCGCCAAATAAAGCCCAGAGTTTTGTGACAGGCACGGTGAGGGGCCCGAAAGGCGCGAGAAGCGCCAAGGCAATGAAGCCAGCCGCGACGCCGATCAGTAGTCCGCGCTGCGTTGTGTGTTTGGAGAAGAAGCCCATGCCGAACATAGCGAGTTTCGCGCCGACTAGGTAGGAGCCAATTTTGCTCAGGACTTCAAGGACGGATCCGCCTTCATTAATAACCAGATAGGCTACGGGGATAACTATTAAGGCCCACACAAATGTCATAATTCGAGAGGCCGTCAGGTAGTGCTTTTCTGGTGCGTCTGGATTCATCAGAGGCTTGTAGAAGTCTACAATAGAGATCGTTGCAAGTGAGTTCAGCGCGGAAGACATTGTTGACATAGATGCAGACATGACAGCCGCGACGATAATTCCCATTAAGCCGGGCACGGCGAGTTTTTGCGCGTAAAACAGAATGATTTTATTCATATCTTGGCTGGCAAAATCACGGGCATTGTAATGCGCGTAAAGAAGTGCGCCGATAAAAAAGAAAAGAAAGTATATAAAAAATGCGCCGTAACCCATGAATAAATATGATTTTTTTGCATCACCAATATTTTTAGCGGCTAAGACTCTTTGCACCATCATCTGGTTCGCGCCGTAAACGGTAATGTGGAAAAGTGTCATGGCTAAGATACCTGCCCATACGGTGGGCGCGATTGTAATATCAGGACTAAAGTTTAGCGGGTTTAATTTCCCGTTCTGCTTGAGGAACGTTAGGTTGTCCGTAAGCGGATCGCCTTGTGTCACAAGGGAGTAAAGGATGACGCCCGCCCCAACAAACAAGATGATTCCCTGTAAAACATCCGTCCAAATCACCGCGTTCATACCGCCCATGAGTGTGTAGATTAAGACGATAGTCGTAATCACAAGGATAGAATTAAATGTCCCCATGCCCGTTACAAAGTCGACAACAATAACGGTGGCCGCAAGGATTGCGCCTGTTGAGATCGTCTGCGTCAAAAGGAACAGCGTACTCATGACGCGGCGCGAGGCTTTGCCAAATCGACGTTCCAAATACTCATAAATAGAGGCGACGCCGCTATTAAAAAAGAACGGCAGAAAGACGGCCGCGACGACGAAAATAACAAGGGGGTAATTGATGTGAATGGCCAGTGCCGCCATGCCGTCGCCGTAAGCCCAAGCAGGGCCGCCGAGGAAGGAAAGGGCACTAACATATGTTGCGACAACCGAAATCCCAATGGCCCACCACGGCGCAGAGCGGTCGCCCAGATAATAATCTTCTGATGTCTTTACACGGCGGCTCATCATATAGCCGAGAAACAAATTCCCAATCAGATATGCAATGACAATGGCCCAGTTTAAGGCTCCGAATTGTTCAGCCATGCGCTAACCCCTAGATTTTTACAGTCTGTTTTCCTTTAAGCTAACAGTTTTGCATTCGGATGCAATGTCAATGTTGTATAGTCGCTTTAGCAAGTATTACGTTTTATATAATCGATATCTTACCCTGTCGCATTGCTTGTATAGACTCAGGCTTTATATTAAACTTTTACCCAACTTGGTTATGACTAGAGTTAACATCTGCCGAATTTCAATGTGCAGGATAGTCTGATGGAAAATTAAATATGAAACGTCTGTTGAAATATTTAACTTTGTTTATCTTAGCTCTTATATTTGTCGGCGTTTTAAGGCAGTGTGATTTCGGCCCGCCGCCGCCGAGACCAGATTTAGACCTTCCAATCGCGCCTCAGATGAGCGCACCTGAAAACGCGCCAATAAATATGGCCTTTGCCCCCACAAATCTTTTTGCGGCTGAAGGCGTAAATCCATTGCCTCACGGGGAACCCGCACAACAGGACGCGACGCCCATTCCCGGTCCGATGGATGTGTCGCGTAGGTTAGACCCCGACGAAATTGTCTATCAGTTTCTGGGCCCTGGATATTTCGGCGCATTTAATTCAAGTAAATACGCAGATGGTCGCCGCGTATTGTGGGCTAACGGGGTTAACGGCGTTTATAAGCTCGATTACGAAACTTATGAAATCATCGATCATTTGCCGTCTGAAATGGCTAAGAAATATACGCGGGAATGGGCTGAAAAGGTTACAGCTAAGCTTGATAAGAATAATGGCTCCAGTGCTTTGCCGACTGCCATGAAAGCTTTGCTGCCGCTCAAAAGCCTGTCAGGTGTCTATGCCATGGTCGGGGCCAATAATTGGTTTTATTTCGCGAATAAAGACGGCTCTATCGTGGCGTATGGCGACGCGATTGACGAAGACGCAGGGTCAAAAATTGTCGAAAAAGCCCGCTTTCAACTTCCTGTAAATGAGTCGGGTGCAAGTGTGGGTATGAATATGACCTATGATGGGTGGGTGGTATTTCCAACAGAGGAAGGGCGTTTGATAGCCGTATCGCAAGATCTAAAAGACTATCATTCTATTTTATTACGTCATGCCGATACGGAAGATAATTCAACCCACGGAACAGGCTATGGTTGGGTGCGTAACTCGATTGCCGTCGACGACGAGGGCGGGATTTACGTGGCATCCAGAAATCACATGCATAAAGTCGTCTGGACAGGCGAAAAACTGTCTATTGATGCGCAAGACGGCGCGTGGTCCGCTGAGTACCGCAACGGGACAGGCGAGGGCACTGGCGCAACGCCGAGCCTTATGGGCTTTGGCGATGAGGAACGGTTTGTCGCGATCACTGACGGTGATATTCGCATGAATGTTGTTTTGATGTGGCGCGACGTAATCCCTGACGATTGGCAGCAATTAGAGGGCGCACCTTCGCGGCGTATTGCAGGACAAGCGCCGGCGAATATGGGCACGTTAGACGCTCAGGAAATTCAAACGGAACAGACAGTAATCGTGGCGGGATACGGCGCGCTTGTTGTCAATAACACGCCGCGTAATACGGCGTGGTTCATGCCCAAAGAAGGCGTCGGGCGCGGTGTCACGATCGGGCCGCTAGGCAGTAACCCTAAATTCCAACCTTACGGCGTACAAAAGTTTGAATGGAACCCAAAGTCGCGTCGGCTCGAACAGGCATGGGTAAATGAGACGATCAGTTCTCCCAATGGTGTACCGTGGGTCAGTACGGGATCAGAGCAGGTTTATTTCATGGGCGCGCGGAATAATGAATGGACGCTAGAGGCTGTAAATTGGCGCACGGGGGAGCCGACCTTTCATTATATCATCGGGGGGCAAAAATATAATAACGCTTTTTCTGGGCCGACTATTGACGAAATGGGGCGTGTATTTGTGGGGACGCAATGGGGGCGTATGCGGATTCAACCGCGGGCTAAATGAAGGCGTTGGCCTTTTAATGACAGGCAAAAACCCTATATATTGGCTTGTTAGATAATTTAGCGAATTTAAGTCGGGCGAAGAATAATGGCGATACAAACTCAAAACCCTGTGAATGGTAAAGTTCTTAAGACGTTTGACGCGCATACGGACGCGCAGGTCGACGCAATGTTGGATAAATCAATCACAGCGTATAATGAGCTGCGGACATGGTCATTTGAGGCCCGCGCAAAATGTATGCGTAAAGCGGCGCAGATCCTGCGAGACGAGGCTGAAATTCTTGGGGAAATCGTCACGACCGAAATGGGTAAGACGTTGAAAGCGGCCATTGCAGAAGTGAAAAAAAGCGCCTTAGGTGCGGAGTATTACGCCGACACAGCCCAAGGCCATATGGCTAACGAAATCGTAGAAACAAGCGCGTCCAAGTCCTACCGCGCCTATCAGCCGCTTGGTCCTGTATTAGCTGTCATGCCATGGAATTATCCGATCTGGCAAGTCGTGCGTTTCGCCGCCCCTGCCTTAATGGCGGGGAATACGGGCTTGTTGAAGCATGCGTCAAACGTGCCGCAAAGCGCGCTTTATATAGAAGATATTTTTAAGCGAGCAGGGTTTCCAGACGGCGCATTTCAAACACTGTTAATTGGCGGGGCGAAGGTTGAACGCATATTGCGCGATGACCGCGTGAGGGCTGCGACGCTTACAGGGTCAGAGCCAGCAGGCGCCTCTGTGGCGTCGATTTGCGGCGAAGAAATCAAACCCACAATCTTAGAGCTTGGCGGCTCAGACGCTTTTATCGTTATGCCGTCTGCTGATATTGACGAGGCCGTGCGTGTGGGTACAATTGCGCGGACGCAAAATAATGGCCAAAGCTGTATCGCGGCCAAGCGCTTCATTGTTCATGCGGACGTTTATGACGCGTTTAGGGATAAGCTGAAAGCCTCATTCAAGGCTCTGAAAATCGGCGACCCAATGCAAGACGGGACGGATATTGGGCCAATAGTCAATTCAGACAGTCGGGACGAAATTGAAGAACAAGTGCAAAGCGCGGTTAAGGACGGTGCGACGGTTTTGATGGGCGCGCATGTTATTGAGGGTGCGGGATATTATTTCAAGCCAGGCATTTTGGAAAATATCTCGAAATCATCAAACACCTATCACGAGGAAATATTTGGGCCTGTGGCCGCGCTATACAAAGTGAGCTCTTTAAGCGACGCAATTGAACTCGCCAATGATAGTCCGTTCGGATTAGGCTCCTCGATTTGGACACAGGTCGAGGCTGAGCAAGAGCAGGGCATTCGCGACATCGAAGCCGGCGCAACATTCGTTAATGCAATGACGAGTTCTGATCCTAAGCTACCCTTTGGAGGGATTAAACGGTCTGGCTATGGGCGGGAGCTTGCGGCGGAAGGCATACGCGCATTTTGTAATGTCAAGACCGTTTCAATTGACTAAAGTTTTTGGCGTTGTTTTACGCAAATCTAAAGTCACGCGCTTTTAAATAAGAGCGGACAATATTATATCCGTATTCCAGTTCCTGAGGTCTATTTTAATTAGTTTGAAAGAGTTCGCCAAACTATTTGACGAGGGGTGTCTTGCTTTAAAGTTTTGAAGCGATGTGCGTCCCGATATATGATTTAAGAATAATATAGAATCTGTATTACAGCCGAGTGCATGACTTAGGAGGCCGTTTATGTCCAATCCCTTCACACTTTATGGTATGCAGGCGTCGCTCTATACGGGCAAAGTTCGCGCTTATATGCGTCGCAATCACATCCCTGTTATTGAACGCGGGGCAGGCCATCCCGAATATACGACGAATATTCTACCCGAATTAGGTCGGTTTATCATCCCCGCCATTGTTACGCCAAAGGGGGATATTGTTCAGGACGGCACGGACATTTTGGATTATTTTGAAAATGAAGGGCTTGGGCGAGAGCCACTATATCCCAATGATCCTGTGATGAAAGCTGTCGCTTATCTTTTTGAGCTGTTTGGCAATGAGGGTTTGTTACGTCCCGCCATGCATTACCGTTGGAATTTTGATGATGAGAATTTGGATTTTATTAAAGTAAGTTTTTCGGATGTTTTCCCAGCGCATTTTGATGCAGCAGGTCGCGCAGCCATGTTTGATCACGCATCGGGTCGTATGCGGAAGGCGGCGCAGGCTTTTGGCGTGTTTCCAGAAAATTACGCTTTGATAGAAACGTCTTACACTGAGTTCTTATCCCTCTTGAATACGCATTTAAGTGAAAACTATTTCCTTTTAGGAAACGCACCGACGATTGCGGATTATGGTTTGTTTAATCCCCTTTATGCGCATTTGGCACGTGACCCGAAACCTGCACACCTTATGAAGACGACGGCGCCTTATATTTGGAATTGGGTAGAGCGCATGAACCGTCCAGAGTTTTTAGAAGAACATACGATTGATAATCCGCCGCAAAAAATGTTTGATGGCAACGGGCTTCCTGAAACTCTACTCGCTTTGATGAACTATATCTCACAAGAATATCTGCCTGAAATTCTGGCGCATATAGATTTTGCAAATAATAGTTTGACAAAACAAGAGGGCGCACTCGCCTCGACTGAAAAACCTATGGACCGTGTTATTGGTTTTGCTGAATTTCAGTGGCGGGGGCAGGATTTAAAAACTGCCGTTATGCTGTATCGGTTCTACCTTTTGCAGCGCTTGCAGGATCATTTTGAGGCCAGCAATGCGAATGATCAGTCTTCGATCTCAAAACTTTTCCGATCTACGAATTTAGAAGGTTTGTTGATGTCTCGAACAAACAAACGCGTTATCCGTGAAAATCATCTTGAAGCTTGGGCAATTTAACCAAGGTGACTTAAGTCAGTTGCGGTAATTACAAGGACGTCAGCGGTGACACCGTATGTTTTGTCTCTGACCTCAGAGACTAAAAGCGGATGATTTTTTTTGAATTTCGCGGGAGAGCTCTTTACAATTCTATGAGGATAAGTTCGGCTCAAGTTCAGGATCTGTTTGCACAAATTCAAAAAGGATGTCGCGCATCGTAATGTTCTCATCGCATTCGGAGCATACTAATTGACCTTGGAGGTTTTGTTTGCAGGGTTTGTGTGTCAGGTATAAGGGCGGGCCATTTTCATCGGCATACCATTTATCCCCCCATGTCATAAGCGCGAGTAAGATGGGATATATAGCTCGCCCTTTGGGTGTGAGTTTGTAAACTGAGCTGTGTTTTTTAATAACGTCTTTTTGCGATAAATACTGCAAGCGTTCTGCCAGAATATTGGTCGCAATCCCTGTATCATTACAAATATCTTGATAGCTATTGAGGTTCGTAAAGATTGAGCGAACGATTAAGGCCGACCATCTATCCCCGACAATATCGATGATCTCGTCAAAAAGAGGGGTGGATGTGTTTCGATTAGAGCTGCCGCCACGTCTGCGTCGTGAATACAAGGCAGGCATAACGCCCACGCCGGGGCCTTCTGACCACGCGACATCTCGGGGGTCAATTAGGGTTTTGCACGCCTGACAGACCGAGTTGGGGCGGGTTATTTGGTTGCAAGATTTATGTATGAGAGAGACATTTATTTTACCCGCCGAGACCCCCCAGTTTTGCTCCCAATGCAACATGGTAAGGGCAACAGGATATAGATCATAAAACTTCTCGGTGCCTCTATATTCATACCTCTTAGGCCGGTCGGAATATTTGACCTTTTCAAAACACCCTGTATCTACGAGTTTTTTCAATCGATCACTGACGACAGTTTTCAGTAAACCTGTTTGGTGTTGGAAAGCGCTGAATCTACGTGTGCCAAGCCAATAGCTCTCTAGTATAAGGAGTGTCGGCTTGTCGCCAATCACGTCAAGTGCGCGACAAATCGAACAGGTTCTGATGTATTTGGTAGACGTCATAGGGGCCTGTCATTCAACTTAGATAAATAATCCAGAGGAAGGCAATGTTGCAATTTTTGTCCGCATAGGTATGCTTACGCAAGTCATAACATGCTAAGGCCATCCAATGCAAACTACGCCCCAAGACAGAATTAAAGACTACGCACAAAAGGGGCTGTGGGAAGATAAGACTTTGCAGGATATGTTTGCAAATATCGTGCGCGGTTCTGATGATCAGACGGCTCTGATTGACCCCGCCAATAGAGCTGCGTTTGTCGATGGCCCGTCCCAACGCTTGTCTTTTTCCGATATTTTAGTGGCGGCTGATAAAATTGGAAGCTGGCTTTACGAAGCGGGTCTGAGGCAGGGCGATACGGTTTTAGTACAAATGCCGAACACGGTTGAAATCGTCATCATGTATATCGCGGCGGCGAAACTTGGCCTGATCATCAGCCCTGTTGCCATGCAATATGGGCAGTTCGAGCTTGAACATATCGGCCAAGTCATAGAGCCGCGCGCTTATATTGCATTCCGCGATTTCCGTGGGCAGGCCTTTGCCCAGGAACAGGCGCACGCTTTACCTAGATCCTGTAAGTCATTGTTTTTAGGAGAAAATGATTTCAACATATCTTTAGATGCCGCGCCATCAGATGCATATCTGAAATATGCAGAGAGTTTGCGTCATGACCCCAATGATATTTTTACGATCTGTTGGACGTCTGGCACGACAGGCCGATCAAAAGGCGTTCCGCGTAGTCATAATCAATGGCTCGCAACGGCAATCGCTATGGAAGATTCAGTCAATCTACCAGATCACTCGATTTATTTAAATCCGTTCCCCTTTATCAATATGGCAGCGATTGGTGGCTTTTTATACTTCTGGCTTAAAAATCGGGGCACAATGATTTTACATCATCCGTTTGATCCGCAGGTCTATTTGAAACAAATTCAAGATGAGAACGTCGTCTATACGCTTGCGCCGCCAGCATTGCTCAATCGATTGATCGAAACCAGAGACCAGATTAAGGCGCATTATGATCTGTCTTCTTTAAAAATTATTGGGTCGGGCAGCGCCCCGTTGAGCCCGCATATGATTGAAGGGTTTAAAGCGCATTTTGATGTCGAGGTCACAAATGTCTTTGGCTCAAATGAAGGTATCGCATTTCTCAGCAGCGCGGTTGAAGTGCCTGACCCGACGGAACGGGCCGTGTATTTTCCGCGTTTTGGTCGCCCAGAACATGAATGGAAAAACCGAATTGCGACCAAAATTCAAACCAAGCTTATTGATTTGGAAACAGGAGCGGAAATACTCGACGCAGGAGTAATCGGCGAAATGTGTGTCGCGGGTGCGACGGTGTTTGACGGGTATTATAACGCGCCAGAGGATAATGCGAACGCCTTTACACCAGACGGATATTTCCGAACGGGAGACCTGTTTCAAATTGCAGGCGACCGGGATCAGTTTTATCAATTTGTAGGTCGGTGCAAAGCGCTCATTGTCAGAGGCGGCGTCAATATTTCACCAGAAGAACTTGATGAAGTATTGATAACTCACCCCGCTATCCTAGAGGGCGCAGTTGCCTCTTATCCGGATAAAATTATGGGCGAGAAAATCTGTGCATGTATTGTCCTTCACGAAGGTCAGGCGCTGACATTAGAAGATTTGAAAACCTATTTTTCTGACAAAAAAGTCGCAAAGTTTAAGTGGCCAGAGCGCTTGCATTTAATGGAGGCTCTGCCGCGAAATGCCATGAATAAGGTTGTCCGCCATGAGTTAGAGGCCTTTATAAAATAGCTGGTAATTGTCATTGGGCCGACTAAAGAGGACGCTTATTAGCCCTCTTCCATTCAAGAATATGGTGGCGTTGCCTACCGTTTTTCAAAGGCTCAAACGCCGAGAGAACTAAATTGTTCGGTGTTTTAAGCTCGGCTTTTCGGATTTGTTGTGTCCCCACCATATTTGGGTTCATAGAAAATTCGACTGTGTGGACAATGGTCTTGTCGACAAGGTCCCAAGTGCCTGCATAATGAAAATAGCTATCAAAGCTCTCGGCTTTATCCTGCTCGGAGGCGTGCCTTACATTACTCTGCGAGAGCTTTGTTCGAGACGGCCTCGAAACTGTTGCCGACATCGCGCCGCCTGGCGTGTACAAGATTTGCCCGACGGCCCCGTCGCCAAAGGGGCGTGTAATTTTGCCGTCACTATATCCTATGCGCCAATCAAGGAGTGTCCATGCGCCGTAAAATTGTTCAGGGTGAAGGTCGTTCTGGGACATTATGCGGGTGCTCTAAATTGAACAATACGAAAACGGTTTGCAACAAAGGCGAGATCAGAGAGGCACGCATTGCCTGCGGGATTTAATCCCGTGACGTGGAAATCACTATACGCTGCGGCGAAATTGATCGGCATAGGCACAGTCATATTGCACCAAAGCGACGCACCCGCCTCTGCAAAGGCGTCTTGGGCGTGTTCAGTGAAGTCTGTGTCAGCGCAATATAGATAAGATGAAATCGCCCCGAAATCTTTGGCCAGAGTTGTGGCATTTTCGAGGGCCGTCTCTGCGCTGTCTTCTTTAATCAGAAACGAGACAGGCGCGAAATGTTCCTCTTGGTAGAGGGTGCGCTCTGTGGTTTCGACTTCAAGGACAAGCGGCGTTGCCGTGCGAGCCTTTTCAAATTCGGGATGCGGATAGGGTCGGCTTTCGAGTGCAACTTTTGCGCGTTTATCTGTGCGAAGATTGTCTAAAATCTCTAAGGATTGTTCCGCTTGTATTGCTCCGCACATGGCGGCGGCGCGCTTTGGGTCTTTGAGGCGTTCTGAAATTGTCGATGTCAGGAGCGTTTTAAACTCATCAAAACTGACATGTCCTCTATCCGTTTCAAATCCGTGTTTTGGGATGTGAATGTTTTGGGGGCTGGTACACATCTGCGCGGAAAACCCGCAAAGGCCATTGGCGAGACCAGACACCATTCCGTCCAAATCATCGGTCGAGTGAATGACGACGCCGTTACACCCTGCTGTTTCAGTATAGACGAGTTTATCTGTGCAGTTTTGTTCAATCCATATCCCGAAACGTTGACTGCCCGTATAATCAATAATTGCCGTGTCGGCATGTTGCAAAAGCTCTATTGTGATGGGGTCGTCGCGTGTGTCTGCCGCCATAATCACAAGGTTCGGGTCATGTCCTGCCGCGCTTAAAACCTCCCGCATTTTCTTAACCGCAATCGCAACGGGTAAAATTCCGTTGGGGTGAGGTTTGACAATCACAGGATTACCCGTTGCAAGATTTGCAAATATGGCGGGATAAGCATTCCACATGGGGAAGGTCGCGCAACAGACCACAATCGCCGTCCCGCGTGGCATAAGGCGGTATGATTTTTTAAGCGTAACTTCGCCTGCGCGGCCAAAGGGTTTCGTCCAACTGGCCGAGCTTGGAATATCGACCATGGCTTTATAGGCATAAGTCAACGCTTCCACCCCGCGATCAAGCGCGTTCGGGCCACTGCCTGAATAGGCCATGAGGAAGGCTTGCCCTGCAGTGTGCATGGTGGCGTAGGCGTTTTCAAAACATAGTTTTTCGAGCGCGAACGCCATTTCAAGGCACAATCCTACGCGTTCTTCGGGCGCAATTTTTTTCCAACTTTTCATTGCCTCTCTTGAGGCGGTCATCGCGACATCAACATCAATTTTGGGATAATCAATACCCAATGGTTTTTGGGTGTAGGGAGATATTTCGTGCCCTGTACGCCCGATTTCTGCGGGTTGTTCTAGGATGAAGGGCTTCCCGAGACGGGCTTTAAACGCGGCTTTGCCAGCGGCATGTGCCCCTTCAGGATGGAGCGCGCCGCTTGGGCTTTCGGTGAAGGGACTCCAATATTTCCGTGTCGCGCAGGCATCTAGGGCGGCGTCTAAAACGGATTTGTGTTTTATGAAATGCTTCATCCGACTCGCTCAATTATCGTCGCACTGCCAATTCCGCCGCCTGCAAAAGCGACAACCAATCCGAATTTACCATCGCAGCGTTCTAACTCATGCACGAGGCTTGTGAGCAAGATTGCGCCTGTTGCGCCCATTGGATGCCCCATCGCCAAATGCCCGCCATTAACATTGACTGTGTCCATATCAGGTTTGTAATCGCGGTAGAATTTCAGCGGCGTGGCGGCGAAAGCTTCCATACATTCTATGCGGTCAAAATCAGCAATAGTTAGGCCTGTATCTTTCATGACTTGGTCAATCGCCGTGAAGCCTGCGCCGAATTGTAGAATGGGATCACCCGTTGTTTCTGCAAATGCAATGATCTTGGCTTTGGGCGTGAGGCCCGCTTTTTCACCTGCATTGTCGCCGCCAAGTAAAACGAGCGCCGCGCCGTCCACCATGCCGGGGCAATTGGCAAATGAATGAATATAAGAAATTTCGTCAAGCTCTGGATATTCTGCGAGCATTACCGCGTCAAAACCTGCCGCGCCTTGCTCGGCAAATGCAGGAGGCATGGATTCTAATTGTTCTATTGTCATATTTCCGCGAATGAGTTCATCTTTTTCAAGCAACACTTCGCCGTCTTTTTTAACCGCAACGACGCTCTTATCATAGTGCCCGTTTTCCCACGCTTTCGCGGCACGGTGATGTGACATGAGTGTGATTTCGTCGAGGTCAGCTTTTGTAAACCCATCGAGCGAGGCAATCAATTCTGCCCCTAAAACGGGCGGTACCCATTTCAATTGCTTAACCACTGAAGGGTTTGAATAGTAACTGGCTTTATCGGCTAGAAATCCCACTTGCGAGAGGCACTCGACGCCGCCTGCCATGATGAGCGCGTCAGGTTTTGATTGCGCCCATGCGGCGCTTTGGTTGATCGCCGTCAGCCCAGAAACGCAGTAATTATTCAAGCTTAAAACTGGTGTTGTATCGGGTAGGTCTGCCGCCAAACGGCTGACGAGGGCTATGTGTCCACCTTGCGCCCCGACTTGCCCAACACAGCCAAGCGTAAGTTGGGAAATATGGCCGTCTATATTTTCGTTCCTTGCGTGTAGGGCATCTGAAAGCCCCGCGACAAGGTCATGCGGGGCGACAGACGATAAAGCGCCGCCTGGTTTGCCGTTTTTCGGGGCGCGGCCCTTGCCACGCGGGGTGCGGACAGCGTCAAAAATATAGACATCTCTCATGATTTTCAGACGCCAATAACAAAGGACACATTAGTCGTACCTGATCCGCCGACATTAAACGTCCCGACGGTCTTGGCATTTTCAACTTGCATATTGCCCGCGCGACCTGTGGTTTGTCGCGCCGCGTCGAGCATCATCCGAACGCCTGTCGCGCCGACGGGATGACCCAGCCCTATAAGGCCGCCAGACGGGTTAATCGGCAGGTCGCCGTCCATGGCAATGCGTCCCGCTTCAACAGCTTTCCAAGCCTCACCAGGCGCGGTCAGTCCGAAATGTTCAATGGCCATATATTCCGTGATTGAAAAACAATCATGTGTCTCAATCGCGTCTAAGGCCTCTGGCCCTGAAATTTCGGCACGGGCATAGGCATCTGTTATCGCTTTGCGTGTCCAAGGGAATACATGTCCGCCGTCTGCGCTCTCGGCCATTTTTGTGCCCATCAGTAGCGGCGCCGTCGTGTGACCCCAGCCTTTTATATAGGGAATGTCTTCGAGTTTCATGCCGCGCGCTTTGGCATAATCTGCGGCGCGTGTTTCAGAGGCGAGGATAACTACAGCCGCCCCGTCCGTGACTTGCCCGCAATCTTGTTTCCGCATCCAACCTTCAATGACGGGATTGGCCTCATTGTCTTGAGTGAAGCTTTTATCCGTAAATTCCCATTTACGGGTTTGCGAATTGGGATTGTTCTTTCCGTTCGTAAAGTTGATTTTAGAAATCTCGGACAGATGTTTGTAATCCAGACCAAAGCGGTCCTCATAGACATCGCATAACTCTGAAAACATAGCCGGCCAGAGATATTTTGCGCCAAGAGCTTCGCGTCCGACCCATGCCGCCGCGCCGAGGTTTTTGGCCGCTTCAGCGCCGGGTACATTGCGCATCAATTCGACCCCGACCACGCAGGCCGTCTCGTAACGTCCGCTTTCAATATCAGCCATAGCGGCGAGGATTGCGAGCGATCCAGAGGCGCACGCGCCTTCGTGACGGGCGCTTGGCATGCCTGAAAAATCTGGATGTACATGGCCGAAATACCCGCCAAGCATGCCTTGACCTGTAAAAAGCTCTGCCACGAAATTTCCGACATGGCCGACGTCAATGTCTTTAGGCTCAAGTACGGCGTCTTCAAGACTCGCGAGGACAGCAGAAGAAAAGAGATCAAAAAGGGATTTGTTAGAGCGGCTCCAATTGAGCGAAAAATCGGTCTGAGCCCCGCCTAAAATATAGACTTTCTGTTGCATATAACCCTCTTAATCGTTCTATCTCTTGTGCAAAATGATAGAGTAGTTAGTATGTTTATGAAAGCATAAAATGAGACACCTATGAACCCGCCCACACCGACTTTTCCAAATCTTGCACTGCCCGTAATTGTTGCGCCTATGTTTTTAGTATCTGGCCCTGCGCTTGTGAAAGCCTCGTGTAAGGCGGGCGTCATCGGGTCGTTCCCATTTCCGAATGCGCGCACTATTGAGACATTAGATCAATGGCTTGATGAGCTTAAGCGTGAGGCGTCTGGTGCTGACGCGCCGTTCGCCGTTAATCTGACGACTCATAGAAGTTATGACCGCTTGAGCGATGAAATCGCGCTTATTAAAAACCACAAGCCTGATATTGTTATTACGGCTTTGGGTGGGCCTGAGCCTGTATTGGATGTAGTGCACGGATATGGCGGCAAAGTGATTGCGGATGTAAATTCGGTGAAATATGCGCGTAAAGCGGCGGCGAAAGGCGTCGACGGATTGGCGCTTGTGAGCGCGGGTGCAGGCGGCCATACGGGGAATATGTCGGGCTTTGCTTTTGTCTCCGAAGTACGTGAATTCTTTGACGGGCTCATTGTTTTGGCAGGCGGTATTGGAACGGGCTCTGCCATACGCGCCGCTGAAATTGCGGGGGCGGATCTCTGTTATATGGGGACAAGCTTTATCGCGGCAGAGGAAAGCATTGCGACAGATGAGTATAAAGAAATGTTAGTCAAAGCTGAGTTTGATGATTTGATTTTAAGCGATCTTTTAACAGGGGCGAAAGCTTATTACCTCCGTAAGTCGCTTGAGAAAATGGGATATGATCCTGATAATATGGCCGCGGGTACTGGCTTTGATTTATCCAATTCTCAAAGCCAGATCAAAGCGTGGCGCGATGTGTGGTCCGCGGGTCACGGTGTCGGCTCTGTAACAGAGGTCACGTCTACCACAAATATTATCAAACGATTGAAACGCGAATATGAGGCGGCTTGTAAATTATAGAGAAATACCGTATTAAACTTGCATAAGCATACCGTTAAAAAGAAGCTCTAATTTAATCTAATCTCTCGGAGACCTCGATGAATAAACCTCTCGATCATTCAAGTGCGCCGTTCGGATTTGACCACGGGCCCATGCTGACAGGGCCGTTTGCGCCCGTTTTGAATGAAGAGGTTTTATCTGATTTACCCGTGATCGGCAAAATCCCCGAAGATTTAAACGGCGTCTATTTGCGCAATGGCCCGAACCCACGCTTTAAACCCCAAGGAAAATATCACCCCTTTGACGGCGACGGCATGATACATGCCGCGCATTTCCAAGACGGGAAAGTGACTTACCGAAACAAATGGGTACGCACAGAAGGTTGGAAAGCCAATGACGCAAAGGGCAAAGAAACGTATTACGGTATCTTCTCAACCCTGAAAGGTCGCGCAGATATGCCCATGGCAGATGTCGCGAATACGGATGTTATTGGCCATTCAGGCAAAGCGGTTGCAACATGGTATTTAGCTGGCAAACCTCATCTTTTAGACCCGATCACGCTTGAGACGATTGAAGCAGTTGATTATTCCGCAGCACCCGGACACGGTGTGTCCGCCCACCCAAAAGTCGACGAAGTGACAGGGGAGATGATGGTTTTCGATTATTTCGATCATCCGCCTTATATGACTTACGGCGTCGTCGATAAGTCAGGTAAACTTGTTCACCATGTGCCAATCGAACTGCCGGGAAACCGTCTTCCGCATGATATGGGGATTACGGAAAATTACTCGATCTTGCATGACCTGCCTGTCTATCACGACGAAGACGCGCTTGCTGCGGGGCGTCATAAAATCCGTTTTAATAAATCTATGCCGGCGCGCTTTGGCGTCATTCCGCGTTTTGGTCAGCCTGAAGAAATAAAGTGGTTCGAGTTTTCACCTTGCTTTGTGTATCATAACATCAATTGTTGGGAAGAGGGCGACGAGGTCGTCATGGTGGCCTGTCGGTTTATGCCGATCCGCGACGCAGACGGCACGATCAGCGAGTCTCGCACCGCTAAAACAATTGCCCATCTGGGGATGCAGGCCCGCCTATGGCGTTACCGCATGAATATGAAAACAGGTGAGTGTCGCGAGGAATGCCTTAACGCCGATCACAATGTTGAATTCCCAAGCTATGACAGTTCGCGCACGGGGCGTTACAGCCAATTTGCTTATCTTGTCGATCACAATCCAAACACTTTGCACTGGGTTGGTATCCGTAAATTCAACACCGATACAGGCGAAAGCCTCGGCAGTTTTAGCGACGGCCCCGAACACTGCTGGTATAGCGAACCTTGGTTTGCGCCTGCCGATAATCCAAAATCTGAAGACCACGGTTATGTTGTTGTGTTCATGTGGAATGACAAAGATAAGGAACAAGAATTACAAGTCTTTGACGCACTGAATATAAGCGACGGTCCAGTGGCGAGAGTGAAAATGCCAAATCATGTGCCCGTCGGATTTCACGCCTGTTGGATGAAGCCAAATCAGATCGAAAGCTGGGCGTCTTAAGAAGGCTGGGTGTCTTAAGTCTGTCGCAAGTTCTGTTTATAGCGAATTAAATTCTCTTATCTTAGGTTTTTATTTTGCGCATTTATAACAACGCACTATCCAGATAGCTTTAGTGACTGCCAAAATAAAAGAAGTAGACAGATATGACCCAAATCTTTGATTTCGTAATTGTTGGAGCAGGGTCGGCAGGATGCGTGCTCGCAAACCGCCTAACAGAAGATCCGAATGTGTCTGTATGTCTACTCGAAGCAGGTGGGAGCCATAAGCACTGGAGTGTATTTACACCTGGTGCTACGATATGGAATATGGTGCTGGGCAAACGTAATTGGCGTTTTGACACGGAACCTCAAGAGGGCTTGAATGGACGTCGGGGCTATCAGCCGCGCGGTAAGGTTCTCGGCGGATCCTCCAGTATTAATGCGATGATTTACATTCGCGGTCACAAAGCAGATTATGACGAATGGGCGCGGCTTGGGAATAAAGGGTGGTCTTATAAAGATGTACTACCTTATTTCAAAAAAAGTGAAAACCGCTCTGCGGGGGCGAATGAATTTCACGGGGGCGAAGGTCCGTTGCATGTTCAGCCTGTGCGCAGTCCTGGCACGATCAATAAGGCCTTCTTTGAGGCAGGTCGTCAGAACCAATTGCCGTTTACAGACGACTTTAACGGGGCACAGCAAGAAGGTCTTGGCATGTACGAGGTCACACATAAAGACGGCGAACGTTGGAATACGGCGCGCGCCTTCTTGGATGATCATATGCACCGTCCAAACTTGACAGTGATCACGCAGGCATCTGTTGAAAAAATCCTATTTGAAGGGCGTCGCGCGACAGGCGTCCAATGCAAAGTCAAAGGAAAGACACAAACCCTCTCCGCCTCTCGTGAAGTTATTTTATCTGGCGGCGCATTTGGCTCGCCGCAACTCTTACTGCTCTCTGGTGTTGGCGCAAAAGAGAGACTAGACCCGCACGGAATTGACCAAGTGCATGATTTGCCGGGTGTTGGCGAAAACCTTCAAGACCATATTGATTACGTGATTTCCTATGACGGCAAGGTGAAAGATAATTTGGGTTTTTCAATTATTGGGACCTTTAGAATGCTTGGCCAAATTTTCAAATATATGAAACAGCGTAAAGGGATGTTTTCATCTAACCTCGCCGAAAGCGGTGGATTTCTTTATACAGATCGGTCAGAGCCTTCGCCAGATGTGTCGCTAGTAATGGTCAGAGCTGTTGTCGATGATCACGGCCGGAAATTGCATTGGGGGCATGGATATAGCTGCCACGTTTGCGTATTGCGACCTAAAAGCCGGGGGGCTGTATGGCTTAAATCCGCCGATCCGTCTGCACCGCCAGCCATTGACCCTGCCTTCCTAAAGGATGAGCGGGATATGGACACGCTCGTGCGCGGCGCAAAAATGATGACCCAAGTTCTAGAGGCGCCAGCCTTTGACGATATACGCGGAAAGCCTTTCTATGGTGCGGGCACAACGGACACCGAAGAGCTTAAAGCGGATATTCGCGCCCGCGCCGATACCCAATACCATCCTGTTGGGACTTGCAAAATGGGACATGACGAAATGGCTGTGGTTGATGATCGCTTGCGAGTACACGGGATTGCAGGGTTACGCGTCGTGGATGCCTCAATCATGCCGAATGTCGTGTCTGGGAATACGAATGCGCCGACGATCATGATCGCTGAGAAAGCCTCAGATTTAATCAAGGAAGACTGGCGCGACCAATGATGTAAGGCCATGCCTTAGGTAAGATTATAGTTATTCATAAGTTTGCTGCTACAGCGAAAGTATTTTAGGGATGTGCGTAAATCTAAGGATACAGAAGAATTACGCCAGTCTTTATATATACATATAATCTGGTTAGGGTAAAATGGTGGCTCCGCAAGCAGGACTCGAACCTGCGACAAGCTGATTAACAGTCAGCTGCTCTACCAACTGAGCTATTGCGGAATAGACCATTCTGGGTAGGCGCGCCGTTTAGCAGAGAATCTAGCTATCATACAAGCCATTTTTTCAATGAAAGTAAAAAAAGTTGAAAAAATAGTGCGAGGACAAAATCAAACCATTAGGCAAAAAAAAGGAGACACTCGAGTCTCCCAGAAGTTTATAGGTGAATGGTGGGGTGTCCTCAAAAGAAGACAAGTCTTTCTAGGGGAGGTTAGGTAAAGAAAGAGTTAATATGGACGCGCGTTTATAAACTTTAATGAGATTTCAGATTTAAGTGTTTTTTGGGTGTTTTATAAAAGTCACGAATACGCGCTGTATTTGTTGATACCCACATGAAAAATGCATTTCCTTTAAATTTGAAGATTGCTCTCTGCGAAGGGCTTCGATATAGGGTGCAAGAGTAAGGCACCATGGCGGAGTGGTTACGCAGCGGATTGCAAATCCGTCTACCCCGGTTCGATTCCGGGTGGTGCCTCCAAATTCACTTTATAATCTCGATTTATCTTAGACGTGTGGCGCTCGCCGTACACCTTGCTGAGGTTGATTGACGCAAAATCAGGTGTCATCAAAGTCTGCCTGTCGACAAATTAGCATGACACATATGCAAAATGCCACATTGCCAGAGACGCATTCGTGAATGTATAGACTGTGAGTCTAAAAGCTCATCTACGATGGATGACCACCATAAGGGTTGATATGTTTGATTTCTCTGAGGCACGGGGCCACATGGTTGAAAGCCAAATTCGGACGAGTGACGTTACAGATTTGGTTGTCTTAAAAGCATTCCGTGAAATTGCACGGGAAAAATTTATTCCAAAAACACAAATGGCTCTAGCTTACGGAGATGCACATATCGCACTTGGCGATGACCGTTGGATTATGCGTCCTCGTGATTTTGCAAAACTTGTGCAGGCTGCAGATATTCAGCCGACAGACGTCGTTTTAGATATTGCTTGCGGAAGAGGGTATTCAACTGCGATCTTATCCAAGATAGCGGAAACTGTAATTGGGCTAGAGGATACAGATGAACGTGTTGATACTGCTACCAAAGCGCTTGAGGGGTCAGATGTCTCGAATGCCGCCGTTGTAAAAGGTGATTTGAAACTTGGGGCTTCTGAACACGGACCATTCAATACTATTTTTGTAAACGGTGCTGTGAGCGATGTTCCAAAATCTTGGACAGATCAACTCGCTAATCAGGGGCGTCTTGTTTGTGTCATTAAAAAGGGCGTGATTGGCCACGGTGTTGTCTTTACGCGGTCTGGTGATGCGATTGGTCGTCGGGTCATATTTGATACATCCATCCCAGATTTACCAGGGTTTGAACCTGTATCAGAATTTGTATTTTAGGTATTAGGCATAAATTAGGTGATTTCAATTTTTGATATTAAAATTGGCGTGTTTCTAGGTTTTGAATTACCTAAAAAATAAGCGTGAATTTGGCGCGTACTCACGTCTTAGTGCCATGACACCAATTTTGCCAAATTCCAGTGGCAAAATTTCCTGATATTAAGATTGCGCTGTATGCAATCGGATATCAAATCCGCCACTCTTAATTTGGACAAAGAAGATGAATATAAAAATTTTATCTCTCGTTTTCTTGTGCGCTTCAGCTCTCATATTACCTGCGGGGTTTCCATTTAAAGGGAACGCGGCGCATGCTGAGACATTTCAAGAAGCCCTGATCTCGGCCTATAGTCATCCTCGTTTGCAAGCAGAGCGGGCCCGCCTTCGAGAAATTGATGAAACCTATGTTCAGGCACAGTCTGCGGGACGTCTGACGTCCTCTATATCAGCCAGTGTCGGCCTTGTCGGTACGAATGCACGCTCTTTAAACTTCGCGACGGGAGCTGAAATTGACGGCGGCGTAACGACCTATCCTCGTAATTTACAGATTGAGTTTATTCAACCCCTTTATCAAGGTGGACGTGTCCGCGCGTTAAAAAATCAGTCCAAAGCGGGAATTATGGCGGCGCGTGAAAACCTACGTCAGGCTGAACAATTACTTTTTCAAGAGGCCGCCATTGCTTATGTTGATGTTTTGCGAGACGAAGAGGTTGCACGTACACGCCGAAATAATGTGAAAGTTTTGACACGCCAGCTTGTTGCTGCGCAGGATAGGTTTGATGTTGGCGAAGGGACGCTTACAGATATTGCGCAAGCGAAAAGTCGATTGGCGGGTGCAGAAATTGGCTTGGGTCAAGCTGACGCGGCGCTCGCGTCTAGCCGCGCTGTATATAAGCAAATTATCGGCCATAGCCCGCTTGACCTCAGACCTGTCCCAACGATCGCGCTTCCCGCAAGTCTCGACAGAGCCTTAGAGTTAGCGAAAACTAATAACCCAAATTTGATTGCGAGCCGGTATAATGAGATTGCGGCAGAGGCAGGTTTAGACGTTGCGAATTCGGCGTCTCGTCCGAGAATCGGCTTAGTCGGGTCTGCGCAAGGTGCATATGATCCTGCATTTGGTGTGAGTCGGTCGCGTGCCGCGAGTTTGGCGGCTCAGGTTTCTATACCTATTTTTACGGGCGGTTTAAATAGATCCCGCAAACGCGCCGCCAGTGAAGCGAAAAGCCGTGCCAAGTTTGAAACCCGAAATGCACAAGGTTTAATTCAGCAATCTGTTGCGCAAATTTGGGCACAACATACGGCTGCGCAAATTACGCGAAGAGCCAGTCAGACTCAGGTTGAAGCAGCTGAGATCGCATTTGAAGGCGTGATTCTAGAACAAGATGTTGGAACGCGCACGACTTTGGACGTTTTAGACGCAGAACAAGAATTACTGTCGGCCAAGCTTGCTTTGATAGACGCAAGGCGCGGGAGTTTAGTAGCGGGATATAGACTATTAACCGTTTTAGGGGCTTTTGATGCAGAATCTCTGCAATTAGCTGTAAATACTTACAACGCGGCAGAAAATTTTGATAAAGTAAGATATAAGGGTATCTTTGGTGACCATGTCTCAGATGAGACCGAAACCGTTCAGGGTGATCCTGTTCTGAATAAAGATCACATCCGAGGGGGTGAGGCAAGAGTGACTGAAATCTATGACACTTACATTTCTTCTCCACTGGAGAAAATTGAAGATTAAAACGGGAATAATATATTACCCTCAAGACATTATTATTATACTTGATCGCTTATGGGTCTATCGCACCGCTTATTCCTCTGTATTTAACGTTCTCTTGATGATTTTATATTCAACTTCTAAGGGTATGCGATTCTCTCCCCAAGGGAATCTTATATACGGTAGACAAGGCAGAATTGTTGTCTTAACTATTTATTAACAAAGTTTGACTGTTGTCATATTGGGTAAAGGGAGTTCGAAATGTCAGAAAATTCGGTTGGCGCCTCGGATAGTGACATAGATGGCCAAGAGCCAAGCATGGAAGATATTTTGGCGTCTATTCGCAAAATTATCTCTGATGATGAAGTCACTGCTTTGGACACGCCGTCTTCAACTGAAGATAAGCAAGGTCTTGAAGCGAGTTTTGTTGGCCAAGAAGTGGTCGACCGAGATTTTGATTTTGGCGTAAGTGATACCGATTTTGAAGCATTGTCTTCTGGTACAGATATAGCAAATAATGAGTTTTTAGTAGACGAATTTGATTCCAACGAGCTTGATGAGCTTTTATCTTTTAAAGATTTGGAAATCCCAGAGGCCGCGCAGGGTGAGGACCATAGTGTTTCTGCGTCAAATTCATTTGAGAGTTTTTTGAATACAACAGAGAGTGTCGGGGTAGACGCGGCGCGTGAAACGCTCGATCTGGAATCAACAGATATTCTGGACATGGGCGACGAGAGTTCTGAGACTATCGACCTCGATATGATTTTAGCGCCTGTTGTAAGCTCAAAGGGCGCACCGTCTCTCTCGGCAAAAAACGTTGATCCAGATGACGACTTGTTTTTAAGTGCGTTGGTTGAAGAACCGATCGAAGAAGAAACAGGCCTTGAAACCGCGCATGCGGATCAGACGGATACAGAAGTAACGGCAACTGACATACCGTCTGAAATTGATGATCTGTCAGATATGCTGGATTTATCAGACTTTGATTTTGAGTTTGATGACAACTTAGCTGCGTCAGACGTTACAATCTTACCAGAGAATTCTGAACCTGTTACGCTTCCGACAGCTCAATTTGGCTCAGATGATGGGCTTGACGCAAATTATAGTTCCGAAAAAGATATTGATCTGGTTAAGTCCCTAATGGCGGATTTGACGGACGACTCATTCTTAGACGCGGTTGATACAGATGCGGGCGCGATATTGCCGCTTGAGACGGCGATTGAAACGGTCAGTCTCGAGACTGAAAGTAATGTTTCTCAAGATGATGTTTTGAACGCATTGCCAGACATATTTGAAGAAAATAGTGTCGCGGTTGCCGAAGAAGAAGCGTCAATAATGGATGAAATTCTGTCTTTTGACGAAGATGATATTAGCGTCGGTGATATTGAGCTTGCGACGGACTTAAACTTTGATCTAGAAACTCACGTTCCTTCTGAGGAAATATTAGAAGCCGAGCTTCCAGAGTTTGATCCACCAGAATTTGAGTTTTCAGAAGCGGATGATGCGATCGTTGAGCCAAAAGCCGATCCCATCATTCCAGATTTTAATGACCTAACTGAGTATAGCGAAGTTGACGATGTCGCGTCTGGTCCAGAATTTTCGACATTGTTAAATGAATTTGAACCAATTCAACTTAATGGTGTGGAGGCAGGTTCGGAATTGTTGGATGTTGCGCAAAGGGCTGAGGCAGCGGCATTAGACGCTGAAACGCCTGATGTGAATATTCCGATTATCGATCAAGTTTGGGTGAAAGATTTAGTCGCAGATATTTTACCATCTACGGCTGACACAGAAGAAGATGAGACAGAAATTGCTAGTGAACTGGAATCACCTCACAGTGAGGTCGAAACCGACGAAATTACGGAAGATATAACACAGTCCGATACACCGTTTGAAGATAGGCTTGTCGATGAAATAGTCGAACAAGTTATGACGGAGGACTTTAAGGAGAAGTTGAATATGCCAAAAGCGATGAGAAGTGATACAATTTTAGATGAAGTCACACAAAGGGCCGCATCTGTGCCATTTGCTGAGCTTAATCAGGTTGTCGAAGAAAAAGCGATCTATGAAGAACGCGGTGACCGTATTGGTGATTTGGTTCAACAGGCTCTACGTCCAATGTTGAAAGACTGGTTGGATGAAAATCTTAAAGGTATCGTTGAGCGTGCTGTTGCCAAAGAAGTTAAAAGAATTTCGACGGGCAAATAATCCGACCTCTCTGATACTTAGACGTGGGTGATATATCTGATGTCATTCCAATGTCGGTTAATATTACACTTTAAAACCCGTTCGCAACGGGGTATATTCGAAATATAAAGACCCGTCCTCTCTGTTTTTGAGGGGGCGGGCTTGATATTTCAGGAATACCAATATGCTCGAGAAAAGTTTCAATCCGCAAGACTCTGAAACCCGCCTGTATAAGGCTTGGGAAGAGAGCGGGGCGTTCAAGCCAAAAATGGATACGGCGCTAGAGGCTTACTCAATTGTCATACCGCCGCCCAATGTTACGGGCAGTCTGCATATGGGCCACGCGCTCAATAATACACTTCAAGACATTCTGATACGGTTTGAGCGCATGCGCGGTAAAGACGTGCTATGGCAACCGGGGACTGACCATGCGGGTATTGCGACACAAATGGTTGTCGAACGCAAGCTTGCGGCTGAGGGTAAACCTGGTCGTAAAGATATGACCCGCGAAGAATTCGAAGCCATTGTTTGGGATTGGAAAGCCGAATCGGGTGGTACGATTGTACAGCAGCTGCGCCGCCTAGGCGCCTCCTGTGATTGGTCGCGCGAACGCTTCACGATGGGCGATCCTAATAACCCAGACGATAAAATGGCGGAGGCCGTCGTCAAAGTCTTCGTTCAAATGCACGAAGAAGGCCTAATTTACCGCGATAAACGCCTTGTAAATTGGGACCCGCATTTCCAAACGGCGATTTCTGATTTGGAAGTCGAGAACAAAGAAATAGACGGGCATTTCTGGCATTTCAAATATCCGCTAGCTCTGAAAGAAAATGGGGAGCGGGAAACCTATACTTATGTTGAAAAAGACGAAGACGGGAATGTTACACTCACGGAAGAGCGCAATTATATTTCCATCGCGACGACGCGTCCTGAAACCATGCTGGGCGACGGCGCGGTTGCGGTTCATCCCGATGATGAGCGATACGCGTCTATTGTTGGTAAGATGGTGCGCCTACCGCTCGCAGACCGCCTTATCCCGATTATTACGGATGAATATCCTGATCCTAAATTGGGGTCTGGCGCGGTGAAGATCACGGGCGCGCATGATTTTAATGATTACGACGTCGCCAAGCGAAATGATTTGCCGCTTTACTCTCTGATGGACGAAGTTGCGTGCATGATGCAGAGCCAAGACAAAGACGGCCAAAACATGATGCCCGAAAAATATGTCGGCATGGACAGGTTTGAGGCACGCAAAGCCGTTGTCGCGGATATTGATGCCGAAGGCCTGTTGATTGCGGTAGAAGATAAAAAAATTATGCAGCCCTTAGGGGATCGTTCAGGTGTGGTGATTGAACCTATGTTGACTGATCAATGGTTCGTTGACGCGGAAACATTGTCCAAGCCTGCAGTCGAGGCCGTAAACTCAGGTAAAACCAATTTCGTCCCTGAGAATTGGAAGAAAACCTATGATAACTGGATGTTGAACATCCAGCCTTGGTGTATTTCCCGCCAACTCTGGTGGGGGCATCGGATCCCGGCTTGGTATGGGCCAACATTATGTAAAAACGGTCACGTAATTGATATTAGTGGACAGATATTTGTTGCAGTTTCTGAGGATGAAGCGCTTAAACTCGCTAGAGAAAAATATGCAGAATTTGGGATAATCTCAAACAATGTTGAGACTGCGGATACTGACTTCGGCATTCCAGATGTAGTTATTGCATCTTCCTATGGTGGTGATACTGCGCCAGTTGACCGTGTTCAAATTAAACGAGATCCCGACGTCCTCGACACATGGTTTTCATCTGGTCTGTGGCCGTTCTCAACAATGGGCTGGCCTGAAGAAACGGATGAACTCGCAAAGTTCTATCCGGGTTCCGTCCTTGTCACCGCGTTCGATATTATCTTCTTCTGGGTCGCGCGCATGATGATGCAGGGCATACATTTCATGGACAATGTACCGTTTAAGGACGTTTACATCCATGCCCTTGTTCTGGACGAGAAGGGCCAGAAAATGTCTAAATCTAAGGGCAATGTTGTTGACCCCCTCGCGATTATTGATGAATACGGCGCGGACGCGTTGCGCTTTAATATGGCCGCGCAAGCGGCGCAGGGACGGAATGTCCGCCTGTCCATGTCGCGCATTGAGGGCTACCGTAATTTCGGAACAAAGCTTTGGAACGCGGCACGTTTTGCGGAAATGAATGGGTGTAAATCCGTGCCTGATTTTGACCCCGCTACGTGTACACAATCGGTCAATCAATGGGTCGTCGGTGAGGCCGTTTCAGCAGTTAAAGAGGTTACACGTTGTATTGAAAGCTACCGTTTTAACGATGCGGCGGACGCGGCGTATAAATTCTCGCGCGGCTTTTATTGTGATTGGTATCTTGAGCTTATCAAACCAATCATGGCAGATGAGGGCTCAGCTAAAGTCGAAACCCAGGCCACAGCAGGGTGGGTGCTCGACCAAATCCTTAAAGTCCTACAACCGTTCATGCCGTTTATTACCGAAGAACTGTGGGCGCATACGGCAGATACGCGCGAGACACATTTGATCTTGGCCGACTGGCCTGTCCTGTCAGATGAGCTGATAAATGCGTCAGCCTCTGATGATATTAACTGGCTCATCCGCCTCGTGACGGCTTTGCGATCCGTTCGCGCGGAGATGAATGTCCCGCCGTCTAAGAAAGCGCCGCTTATGCTTATTGGGGCCGACTCGGCGACCCTTGCGCGTATGGAAACCTATACAGACGCCCTTGGAAAAATGGCGCGTGTTGAGACTTGGTCTGTGGCTGAAAGTGCGCCAAAAGGTGCCTTGCAAACGGTTGTAGACGGCGTGATTTGCGCGCTGCCGCTTGACGGTCTTGTTGATCTGGATGCAGAGCGTGCGCGCCTATCTAAGGAAATGGAAAAGACGCAGGGCGAGATTGATAAGATCGAGAAGAAACTTGGCAATACGAATTTCGTCGACAGGGCACCTGAGCATGTCGTTGCAGAGCAACATTCCCGTAAGGAAACTTTTATGACGGAACTCGAAAAAATGAAAACGGCGCTCGCGAATTTAAGTTAACCGCGAATCTCGCTTAGCGGGGCCGTTTTTTTGTTTAAGTAACGGGGTTTTCGGCTTTAGGGCTGATAAACCGCGTTACAAATTTGCCAGCGAGCCACCAGCATAAAATCGCGAGGGGTATCGCAATAATGCCGTCTAAGGCGTAGTGCCACGCCAAGATAACGGAGCCGCTGAAGATTACGATATTAAATCCAATCATTAGCGTTCTGAGAAATTTGTTTTTCCAAAAGACAAACAACATCAGCAATGATGACGAACAATGCAGGCTTGGCATGGCCGATATGCCGCCAACGCGGAACCCCGGATTTTCGTAAAGCTGTAACAGAAATCCGTGATACTCAACGGCCCCAAGAGGTGTCGTATCATGTAGCGTAGCAAGATGTTCCATCAAAGGACGAAAGCGTATATCGCCCGTGAAATGCTCCATATAAACAGGGCCAACAGAGGATAAAAGCGTCGCAAGAACGTTTCCGCCCAGCGCCCATAAAAGCATCATAGAGAATATGAATTGATAGCGACGTGTGTGTTCTAGTCGTTGAGATGTGAAGCAATAAAACCAGATACTCGCGAGAAGTGCCGCCCAAAGCGTGTAACACACATCAATAAATTTTACGACGGACGGGAAATCATAAATCCAAGCAAATAGCGTCCAAGGATCACGTCCCAGAAATAAGATGTGATCGAGGTCTGCAATCACCGTGTCGAGATAGAAGGGTATCATACGCGGGATTGCAGTCTTGAGAGTCATAAAGCTTGTCATCATCAGCAGGAATGTTGCTGAAGCAAAAGCCGCCATTGTGAGCCAGTGTAACGGCGCGAGAGGATTTGCGCGATATGTCAATTTAAGCGCTGACAATATTGAGGTCTGTCGATTTTGCCATGCAAATTGCAGAACACGCCAAACAATAAGCGCAATAAGAAACACAAACAAACGCGAGAAGAAACTCGTTGAAAACCCTTTTGCTTCATTTGGCATTGAAAGCGGGGCTTCAAATAATAGGCTAAAGACAGTATTTGCAATCAACGCCCATAGACAAGAAATTATAACGACCGAACCCACAAACCTAAGGTCACGCGACCAATGAGCCGTTTGGGGAGCGTTGAAAATACGACTTGGGTTTAGGGTGAATGGCGACGTCTGTATTGGGAGTTTTGATGTGGTCATGTTTAGCCGACCTTTTTAAATGTCAGCATTTTACCTGCGAGCCACCAAGAAAACAGCGTAATCGGAACGGCTAGGATGCCGTCTACAGCGTAATGCCATGCGAGCATGATTGAGCTGATGAAGATAAATCCAAAGAATGCAATCGCGAGAGGGCGCAAGAATTTATGCTTCCAGCTCATAAGGACAAATAGAAATGAGGTCGCGCAATGCATGCTCGGCATGGCCGATATTCCGCCAAACCCGACAGAGGGGCTTTGATACACAGACCATAAAAGCTCTTGATAGGTGACAGCGCTGAGCGGACGGATTTCGTTTAGGTCTGCCATAATGGCCAGTTGTGCCAGATAGGGGTTGGGTCCCGTTGATAGGAAACCATAATAGCACGGGCCAGCGGACGAAAGTAACGTCGCAATGATATTGCCGCCGATAAACCATGTTAAAATCAGGGTAAGCGGGATACGAAACCGTGTGGTTGCAGGCACACTTTTGGCAAGGAAGCTAAACGCCCAAATACCGATAAAAAGGGCTGCCCAGACGTCATAAGTTCTGTCGATAAAGTGGATGAAATCAGGATATTTGTAGATCCAAGAAAATAGCGTCCAAGGGTCGTTTCCGAAAAACAAAAAGCGGTCCATTTTCATAAACGCTTCGTCCCATACGTAAGGGACCATATCGGGAATACGGGTCTTTATTGTGGAATAGCTGAATACAAAAACTCCAAAGGAAAACACAGAGAAGGCGGCGAGGGCAAAGAATTTGACGATATGTTCAGGCGTGTTTCTGACGGAATTGGCGACGGATAGAAAAAATGAGGTGTTTCCAGATTTGCGCATTTGGGCAATGATTGCGAAAATAATAATCAGCATGAGTGCAGGCTGGCAATTCACGGACGCTTTTTTGATATAAACATTTATTGTCGCAAATGTGGACATTGAATTGTCGGGAATGAGCGCGCTAAAGAGAAGCGCAATTAAAAAATACCCCAGCAACAGACCTGATATAAGGGTGAGGCAAGCAAGCTCGTCCTTTTCCCAAAACTTGGGTTTTTCAGTTTTAATAAGAGTTGTGTTTAATATCCCATCCATGCTGATCTTCTAAAATGTTAGTCTTAATTTAGCGTGTAAACGGGAGCGATCTGGGTCATTTTGAAGTAGATTGCATTTAACAAAACCTTATCGTGTCTGTGATACCCCTTGGGTCAGGACTTTTATTTTTATGTTTGTTTGCAAGTGGGACGCATGACACGGTTTTTTCAAAAGGCAGAGGGTTTGGATGTTCAAACCATTCGGGATCAAATCTATGACTTGTTAGAGTGGGATTACCGCTCTAAATCTATTCCGCCCGCAGTTATGCCATTGATGAATGCTTGCAAAATCATCACAAGCGTGTCGGGTGCATTTCGTTGCAATGGCCATGTTATCGGTATTGCACATGATAATATGGGTTTTGAAATCAGAGAGATTGCGGCGCGCCAAGATTGGACACAGCCCAGTACATCACAAACCCCGATTGCGCCCACCCCTGGATTTGAAGGCATACTCGTCAGTCTTAATCATCATGCGAGGTTCCTCTCCCGAACGATTATTGTGACGGATAAAGGGGTTTTAAACCGTAAAATTGTCAACGGCATGTCTCGTGTCGGACTGGTCGACCGTGGATTTGAAGCTCGGTTCGAAGTTTATTCTGATGATCAGGTCGAAGCGCGGTCGCTCCTAAGCCCCGATTTCATGGAACGGCTTATGGTTTTTCAAGATGAAATGCGGGCAGAGCAGGTCGAATGTGTCTTTTTAGGCAATAAATTACATATTGCTTTGCTGACGCGAAATGCATTTAACATTGGGGGTGACTTTCTATCCTCTCGGGTTAAGTCGGCTGCGGATACGATTTTGAATGAAATCAATGATGTGTTTCTACTGCTGGAACGTGTGCAATTTCTGCATGCGAGACTAGGTCGATTAGGCGCCGCGGCACAAGACAAGGCCCGACGTGAATATTATCTCGAACTTTCACAGGTACTTCGTAAAAAGGTAGAGGCTGCGATTGCAGATGGAAGCTTAGGAAAAGGTGAAAACAAGCACTTATCTGACACGGCATACCTTGTATGTGAAACCCTACATGGACTTTTGGGGCCGCGTATCTAAGGTGGCTTGATGCACCAATTCAACGAACACCATTCGGACTTTGACGGGTTCTCTGAATACTTTGAAAACAATATAAGATCTCGGCTCGAAGTGGCCGAAAAGACCCGCATTATTGCGCTCAAACGGGTGTTCGCCTTCGCGGTATGCATCTTTACGATCTGCATGCTCATCGGAGTAACAAGTGCGTACCGGATGGATGACAGCTTTTTCTTGGTCTTCTCATTTGTCATGTCGTAGATTGCAACTTTGGTCGTTGGGGATGTTATCTTATCCAAAGTTAGGGCGGAGACAAAAACCCATTTGGTTTCACACATAAGTCATTTTTAGGCTGGAAGTTTTCCGAAATTGTTCATTTTCCGCCTGTTCAGTTAGATCAAATTTATGAAAAAAAATTGATGACTAAAAATCACCATCGTCGGAGATTTGAAGACCAAATTGAGGCGAAGGCACATGGCGTCGATTTTGAAATGGCAGAGATAATTTTAGAACGCAGGTCGCAAAGTAAAAGTGGGAATGTGTCTTGGGTCAAAGTCTTTCATGGCCAAATTATTGTGATGGATTTTCGTCGAAAATTTTCGGGGCGAACAGTCGTCCTAAGAGATAAGAAAATTTTCAATATGAAAGAAAAAGCGGATATGAAACGTGTCGGATTGGTTGACCCTGTGTTTGAAAAAGCTTTTGAGGCCTATAGTACAGACCAAGTTGAAGCGCGGTATCTTTTGACCCCAACTTTTATGCAACGACTTGTCGACCTTGAAGCGAGTGTTAAGGGCAAGAATATCCGTTTCGGGTTTTTTGACGGTAAATTGACAATCGTGATTGAAACCAAAAACAGGTTTGAGTCGGGTTCTATGTTAACAAGCTTGCTCTCAGTTGATAAATCCCAAAAAATATTAGACGAATTTGGCGCGGTATTAGATGTTATAGACGGGGTGTTAGAGCCGTTATAGCGGGGCGTTTTTGTTCAGGTGAGGGTTTATAAGTCCTCAAAACCTAACGCCTAAAAATTTGATTTAGTCTGCGAACTTACAAACTTTGTATAGATTTTTACGGCTGTGTAATTAAACCTCTCTTTATGCATATATTTGATGAACACCATAAAGACTTTCACGGCTTTTCGAAATATTTTAAAGACCACGTCTTAACCCGCCTTGAACTCGCAGAAGTTGCGAGAGTGGACGCGGTTGCAAAGGCAAAAAAACGTGCCCTAATGTCGGGTTTAATCGGGATTATTATTGCCGTTCTCTTGTTTTTAAAAACCCAAGAAATTGCGCTCCTAATTATACCGCTCGTGCTGTGCGGCTTGATCGGATGGGGGTGGGGCTCAACCGCTTTGTCGCCGATAAAGTCTGAAACGAAGACACATCTCGTATCGCATATTAGTCAGTTTTTGGGGTGGGAGTTTACTGAGAAAGTCGAAGAACCTCCAAACATTCTTGAAACCCTTTTTGCAAATAGACTTTTAACGGCAAGGTATGACCGTTCAAATTTTGAGGACAGAATTCGGGGCGCGGCTCACGGGGCTGATTTTGAGATGATTGAAGCGCACCTTGAACGCAGAGACACGGATAAGGATGGTAAAACCCGTTGGGTCACGACGTTTCGTGGGCAACTTATTGGTATGGATTTCCACCGTGAATTTTTAGGAAAAACCGTTGTTCTGCGCGACAAGAAAATTTTCAACACAAAGACAAAAGCAGGGATGAAAAGGGTCGGACTCGTGGATCCTGTTTTCGAGAAAATCTTTGAAGCCTACGGAACAGATCAAGTCGAGGCGCGATATCTTTTGACACCCACATTTATGCAACGCCTTGTTGATCTTGAAACTCAAGTCAGTGGAAAAAACATTCGTTTTGGATTTGTCGATGGTTTACTTCTGATTGTCGTTGAAACAGAAAACAGGTTCGAGGCTGGATCCATGTTTAAGTCTTTAATTGACCCTGAAAGGACGCAAAAAATTCTGGATGAATTTGGCGCTGTGCTTGATGTGATTGACGGCGTTTTGAAACCCGATAATTATAGGGCCGTAATCTAAGTTTCAGAGATCAAACGCACCTATAACGGGGACGTGGTCTGAGGGCTTAACGCCTTCGCGGACGTCACGGTCAATAGATATGCCGCGAATTCGGTCTGCCGCTTGCGGCGATAGAACAAGGTGGTCAATCCGAATACCTTTATTACGCGGCCAAGACCCGCCTTGGTAATCCCAAAATGTATATTGTTCTGGACGTCCGTCCAGCATTTCAAAAGCCTCAGTTAATCCAAGGTTGAGGAAGCTTCGAAATATGGCATGTGTTTCTGGGCGAAACGCCGCGTCGCCGCGCCAAGCTTCTGGGTCATGCGTGTCTTTGTCCTCTGGAATGACGTTATAGTCGCCGGCTAATATCAGAGCTTCTTCTAACGGAAGAAGGGCTGCTGCGCGGGATTTTAGTCTCTCCATCCAACCGAGTTTATAGAGATATTTTTGTGAAAACGCTTCTCCGTCCATAACGGGGTTGCCGTTTGGCAAATAAATTGTCGCCACTCTAACAGGGCGCGTGTCACCCATGACGACGACTTCTAGGTAACGGGCTTGTTCATCTGTATCGTCACCTGGAAGTCCTGTAATCACTTCTTCAAATGGGCGCTTGGACAGGATCGCCACACCGTTATAAGATTTTTGGCCATGTATGGCTATATTATAGCCAAGGGACTCGATAGCTTCGCGGGGGAACGCGTCGTCAACCGTTTTAGTTTCTTGTAAACAGACAATGTCGGGATTGGCTTCTTTTAGCCATTTTGTCACCGCGTGCAGGCGGGCATTGATCGAGTTCACATTCCAAGTCGCAATTTTCATAGGCTTTGGTCGCGTGATGGGGCGTGCGTGTCAATCCACCGCTTAAATATAATGGTGGGGATTTTCTAAACTGGGGACGAAATAAAGCTAAATAGAAAAACTGGTTCCACACCCACACCCAGACACGGCATTGGGGTTGTGTATTTTAAATGCCGAACCAATCAACTCATTCGTATAGTCAATTTCAGATCCTTCAAGAAATTCAACACTGACATCGTCAATGACCACGCGCGCTCCGTCTTTTGCAAGGATTATATCGTCACTTAAGGGTGCGTCAGCAAAGTTGAATTTATATTGAAACCCTGAACACCCGCCGCCTTCGACGGCGACTCGCAAGAATTTCGTGACGCCCTGTTTTGACATAATAATATTGATTTGCTTAGCCGCAGAGGCGCTGAGCGAGATATTGCCCGTATCTGCGGGATTTGTATCCGTTATCTGGTTCATGTCAGACTATCCTTATTAAGAGACTCATATATAAGAGCGTTGGCTCCATAATAAAAGGGACAACTCTCGTGGTCACTTTCTCTCCTACTCGTAATCGTGCAATTTATGCGTCTGACCCAAATAAATGTCGGGGGCGACGCATTGCGCAACCGTCTGCGTCAGAGCGCAATCCGTTCCAACGGGACAAAGACCGCATCATCCATTCTAGCGCCTTTCGCCGACTAAAAGGCAAGACGCAAGTTTTTGTCGCCCATGAAGGCGATTATTACAGAACACGCCTGACACATTCCCTAGAGGTTGCGCAGATTGCGCGCTCGATTGCACGGGTCTTGGGACTGGATGAGGACTTAGCCGAGGGTCTCGCGCTCGCGCATGATCTTGGGCATCCACCATTTGGTCATTCGGGCGAGGAAGCTTTGCAAAGGTGCATGGCAGATTACGGCGGATTTGATCACAATGCACAAACCTTGCGCATAGTCGAAACACTCGAAGGTCGTTACGCAGCGTTTGATGGTTTGAATCTGACATGGGAAACGCTTGAAGGTATTGCCAAACATAATGGTCCTTTGATTAAACAAAAGTCAGATATTGAAAACCTGCCTTGGGCATTGCGGCATTTAGAGGATTGGGAAGGCCTAGAGCTTGAGACCTATGCGGGTCCCGAAGCTCAAGTCGCGGCGCTTGCTGACGATATTGCCTATAATAATCACGATATTGATGATGGCCTTCGAGCAGGGTTGTTTTCTGTCGAGGAGGTTTCAGAAGTTCCAATTATTGGACGCGCTTTTGCGGACGTCCGAAAACGATATCCAGACGTTATCAAAGACCGTATGATTCACGAAGCTGTGCGCGATCTCATTGGTCATATGGTGGCGGATGTTTTAAAAGAATCGCGAACCCGTATACTGAAATATAATCCGCAAAGTGCAGACGAGGTTCGCAATTTGGACGCGCCAATCATCGAGTTTTCCCAAGCGTTTCGACAAGACGAAGCCCCATTAAGAAAATTCTTATTTGAGAATATGTATAAACATTACAAAGTGAACCGCATGATGGGGCAGGCGTCTCGTGTGGTTGAAGAATTGTTTTCATTGTTCATAGAAGATCCGGACATATTACCTACAGAGCTGCGTCGACAGTGTGATGGGGCAAAGACAAAGCATTCGGCGCGCGTTATATGTGACTATATTGCGGGTATGACGGATATATTTGCTATTTCTGAGCACAAGAAATTGTTCTCAGTTTCGGGCTATCTATAAACGTGCTTATCGGATATTTTTCTGGAAAGTTGGAATCGTATCTGGCAATGATTCAACAGACACATTTATATGTGACTGTAAGTCATAAGCAGTGATTGCAAAACGAAGAGAGTTAAGAAGGCCGACATGTCAAATACCCCAAATGATGATTTTCGTCCCGATATGGATTTGCACGAAAAACTGACTCCCTTTGATGCTATGGAGCAAACGGGCCGCCGTGCTATGATATTGTTGATCCTCTCACTTGGATTTTTAATGGTCTTAGCGTTGATTGTTTTCAAGACATACCATCCTGAGGGATCCCGCGACAGAAACACACCGCCTGTGATTAGTGCTGAGAATACGCCGTTTAAATTTACACCCGATAACCCCGGCGGCGAGATTACCCCAGACCAAGACAAAGAAATTTACAAAGCTATGGACGGGGATAGTTCCATTGGAAGCGTTATTCCTTCACCCAAAGCTGAAGTCCCAATTACAATTCCAAAATCTGCAAATATAAAAGTGCAGGCCACGGACCCTGTCAAAACGGTCGAGCGCGTAATACCAAAACCCGTGCCTGCGCCTCAAACCCGATCAGGCTCATCAGATTTTGTTGTGCAATTGGCATCCGTTCGTAGCCGCGAAGGCGCTGAGACGATTTGGAATAATTTAAATACTAAATTTAGGAATGATCTGCGCCCGCCTTTATATGCGGATATCAAACGCACAGACCTTGGTGATAAAGGTATATTTTATCGACTGCGGGTAGCTGGATTTAATTCTAAAACAGAAGCAACAAAATTGTGCGATAGCTTAAAAGGCCGCCAACAAGCTTGTTACATAACTCGAAAGTGAGTGCTGGGTAATGAGTGTAAGTGCCGCCATATTTGGCCTGTCTGGACCTAAGCTTACACAAGGTGAAGCCGCTTTTTTTAGAGATTGCAATCCATTTGGATTCATTCTTTTTGCGCGCAATATTGAAACACCCGATCAAGTTAGAGCTTTAACTTCAGACCTGCGCGCGAGCGTCGGACGGGACTGCCTGATCTTCATTGATCAAGAAGGTGGCCGCGTACAACGCCTCCGCCCGCCGCATTGGCGGCGATATCCGTCGGGCGCGGATTACACAGCTATATATAAGAATGACCAGAAGGCCGCCAAAAGGGCAGTTTTTTTAAACCACCGTTTGATCGCAGATGACCTTCGACAATTGGGTATTACGTCTGATTGCACACCCGTACTCGATTTGCCGCAACCCGGCGCCGACCCGATTATTTCAGACCGCGCATTGGGTCACAGACCTGATATGATCATTGATCTGGCGCATCCTGCAATGGCGGGACTGATGATGGGCGGTGTTGCGCCTGTGATTAAACATATGCCAGGGCATGGCCGCGCAGAAGTTGACAGTCATAAAGCCTTGCCTATGATTACGGCTGATATCTTCACATTAGAATCGTCTGATTTTGTTCCCTTTAGGGTTTTTGCTGACGCGCCTATGGCGATGACGGCTCACGCTGTTTACACAACTTCATCCAATGTATGTGTGACTGTTTCGCGCAAGGCCTTTGTTGAGCTTATACGCGCGAAAATTGGATATGATGGTTTGGTGATGTCCGATGATTTGGACATGAAAGCCCTCAGCGGCACACTGACCCGAAAGACAGAACGCGCTTTGGCGGCAGGCTGTGATATTGCTCTGCAATGTTCTGGAAAATTTGCCGATATGGTAAAGGTCGCCAAGGGCTTAAAAGCACTCTCAGGCCGCTCATTGGAGCGCGCTGAGATTGCTGAAAACTGTGCTCTACATATTACTGAGTTTGATCGCAAAGAGGCGATTTCCGAAATTTCTTACATCATGCCTCAATATGGTTTTCTTGCATGAGTGATGATTTCCATGAAGACTTGCAGTTTGAAGCCGCAGACGATGCGGCGGATGACGGGTTAGGTCTCTTGCTCGATATTGACGGCTATGAAGGGCCGCTTCACCTTTTACTTGAGCTTGCCCGAAAGCAAAAAGTTGATTTGGCAAAGATTTCAATTCTGGAATTGGCAGAGCAATATATCGCCTTTATCAAATCAGCTGAAAATTTACGTATTGAACTCGCGGCTGATTATCTGGTTATGGCCTCTTGGCTCGCCTATCTGAAATCACGTCTTATCCTGCCAAAAGAAACAAGTGAAGACGCCCTGCCAGAAGCCGATGAATTGGCTGCGCATTTAGCGTTCCGCCTGCAAAGATTAGAAGCGATGCGCCGCGCCGCAGACGGCTTGTTTCGGCTGCCGATTACAGGTCAAAATGTCTTTACGCACGGCATGCCCGCAGGGTTACGATCGCGCACGACACCGCTTTACGGGGCGGAACTTCTCGATATTTTGAAAGCTTACGGAGAAAGCCGTTCAAAAGCGACGATCAGAAATTACAAACTGCCAAAGCCGAAAGTAATGTCACTTGAGGATGCGCGGGATCGTCTTCGTCGCGCCATGTTGTCGGTTGGATTAGACGTCTCTGATTGGTCTGCGCTAGATAGTCTACTCCCTTTGCCGCAAGATCTTGAAGAAGAGGTTCCGACCCGATCTATCAGGGCGAGCTCGTTACTGGCAGGGCTTGAGCTTTGCAAGGAGGGCGATCTTGAAATGCGCCAATCGGGAGTCTTTGCACCAATTTATGTCCGACGTGCGCAAGCCAAAGCTAATCAAGCCAAAGCTCATCAAGTGAACGCCCATCATGACGAAGACATAAATGTCGTAGACGCGGGCCAGACGGATACGAAAAGTGGGAACATATGATGAGTAATGACCGCGTTGAAAAAGCCGCCACAGGGATTGAAGAAGGCGTAATACAAATTTCTGAGCGTTTAAAGTCGCAAGGGGATGCCGAAGTTTTAGAGCATGACTTAAGGCTTTTGGAGGCGCTATTATTTGCCGCCGTTGAGCCGATTGATGTTGAGACCCTGCGGGAGCGTATGCCCGAGGGATGTGATGTCGGGGCGTTATTGGCGCGGCTTGCGCGGGAATACCAAGGGCGAGGCGTGAATTTGGTGCGTGTCGCGGCACGTTGGCGGTTTCAAACCGCGGCCGATCTTGAGGGCCATTTGATCGACATAAAAGAAGCGCCAAAGAAACTGTCGCGTGCGGCGCTCGAAACCATGGCGATTATTGCTTACCACCAACCTGTCACGCGGGCTGAAATCGAAGATGTTCGCGGTGTCGCGGTATCCAAAGGCACAATAGATGTTTTGATGGAGCTCGGTTGGGTACGTTTGCGCGGTCGTCGTCGCACGCCGGGTCGACCTGTAACTTACGGGACAACAGAGTCTTTCTTGGCGCATTTTAATCTTGAGACAATTGGCGATTTGCCAGGGCATGAAGACCTCAAATCCGCAGGTCTTTTGGATCCACGTCTTCCGAAGAATTTTGAAATGCCGTCTCCGATTATGCCAGATGATCTGACAGATGATGAAGACCCGTTAGAAGATGATAGCCAGCCTGAGTTCTTTGAAGACTTCCTAGAAGGTGACGCGGAGCAAGACGAGCAAGATGATCAGGACGACGATTTTGAAGATGAAGAAGAGGCATAAAGCCACACGAGAATAGAACATCACAATCATGACACGTATTGTAAGTCGTGCGACTGTGGTTTATATATACACCGAACTTTAGGAATACATTATGGCTCTCGGCCCTTGGCAAATTGTTATCGTACTCGTTCTGGCTGTCTTGCTCTTTGGTGGGCGCGGTCGGATTTCGTCCATTATGGGCGATATGGGTAAAGGCATTACCAGTTTCCGCAAAGGTCTGAAAGACGGTGTGGAAGAGATGAAAGATGCGTCTTCTGATGACACAATAAATGTCACGCCTAAAAAACAAGACAAAACGAAATAGTCTGTTCTCAATTGATGCTTAGGGGCATTTTATGATCCCTCAGATCGGCTTTGCCGAAATGATTGTCTTGGTAATCCTCGCCATTATTGTCGTTGGCCCCAAGGACCTCCCGAAATTAATGCGTGCGATTGGTCAATTTATGGCCAAGGTTCGGTCTATGGGGAATGAGTTTAAACAAGCTTTTGATGATATGGGTGCAGAAGAAGAAATCGCAGAAATGCGCCGCGAAATTGAAGAACTTAAAAAAGTGGGAAAGCTTGACGGCGTCGTTGACGAGGACTTACGTCACGAAATGCGCGCACTCGATTCGGATATCCGAGACGCGACAGATTTGTCTTCGCCAAAATCCGCACCTGATACCTCTACACCCTCTGCCCCCTCAGCTAAGACTGAATGAGTGTTGTGAACACCTCTTCAAATATCAACGGTCCAGATGACGGGCAAAATATTGACACGACCGAGGCGGAGCTCGACGGTAGTCGCGCGCCGCTTATGGATCATTTGAATGAGCTGCGATCGCGGCTAATCAAGATCATGCTCGCCTTTGTTCTGGGCGCAATCATCTGTATTCCGTTTTTACGCGATATTTTGGATTTACTTGTCCATCCGTTCCAAGTCGCGATTGATCGCTATAACGAGACTTTGCTGTCGCAGGGACGGCCCGAAATGTCATTAGACATTATTGCAACCCATCCACTTGAAACCTTTTTTGTGAAATTAAAACTCGCCATTTTTGGAGGGATTATATTGTCCTTTCCTGTCATGGCCTATCAGGTCTACCGCTTTGTTGCGCCGGGTCTGTATAAGAATGAGCGCGGGGCGTTTCTGCCTTACCTTATTCTCTCGCCGATTTTGTTCTTCCTCGGGGCGTCGCTCGTCTTCTTTTATGTGTTTCCATATGTAATGGAATTTGCGCTCCATCAACAACAGGGCTTGTCCTCTGGCGGAGAGATTGAGCTTCTGACGAAAATTAGTGATTATCTGAAACTGGCCATGACCTTATTCTTGGCCTTTGGGATTTCCTTCCAGCTCCCTGTCATTCTCAGCCTTTTAGGACGCGCGGGTATTGTCAGCTCTCAGGGGCTTAAAAAAGGACGCCGTTTTGCCGTGGTCGGAATTGCCGCCTTTGCTGCTTTCGTGACTCCACCAGATCCGATTACGCAAATTGTCTTGGGATCCGCGATTTACTTGCTTTATGAGATTTCGATAATTTCAGTCCGTATGTTAGAGAAAAAAACCGAAGTTCCAGTATAGGGCGGTTTACGTCGCGCGGCCTTCTGGTTAAGACACATCAAATTCTAAAGAGCCAATTATGTTCGATATTAAAGCCATTCGTGAAACGCCTGAAATTTTTGACACACTTTGGGCCAAGCGTGGGCTTGAGCCACAATCTAAAAAAATCCTCGATCAGGACGGTTTGATCCGTCAGGCTCTGCAAGTTATGCAAGAAGCCGAAGCTGCGCGGAACAAGTCTTCTAAACTTATTGGCCAAGCTATGGGGAAAGGCGATAAGGAAGAAGCTGAGCGCCTGAAAACCGAAGTTGCAGGCGCGAAAAACGTCATTGCCGCCATGGGCGCACAGGTCGAAGGCGAACGCGCACAATTAGACGCGCGCGTTGCGAGCCTGCCGAATGTTCCATTTGCGGATGTACCCGAAGGCGCGGACGAAGACGAGAATGTTGAACTTCGCAAAGTCGGTACGCCGCGCACATTCGATTTTGAACCTCAAGCCCATGATGATTTGGGTGTCGCGCTTGGTATGATGGATTTCGAAACAGCCGCAAAAATGAGTGGCTCTCGTTTTGTGGTTCTGTCTGGGCAGCTCTCCAGACTGGACCGCGCCCTCAGCGCGTTTATGCTTGATCTGCAAACGGGCGAACATCACGGCTATGTCGAACATACGCCGCCTTTGCTTGTGCGCTCTGATGCGCTCTTTGGTACGGGACAACTTCCAAAATTTGAGGAAGACCTTTATAAAACCACGGTTGATCATTATTTGATTCCAACAGCCGAAGTGTCCCTGACAAACATTGTCCGCGAGAGCATTTTGGACGCAGAGACATTGCCGCGTCGTATGACGGCCCACACGCCGTGTTTCCGTTCAGAGGCCGGCAGTGCAGGGCGCGATACAAAGGGCATGATCAGGCAACATCAGTTTAACAAGGTCGAGCTCGTGTCGATTACAAAACCCGAAGAGTCTGAGGCGGAACATCTGCGCATGCTCGGATGCGCGGAAGAAGTCCTGAAGCGTTTGGACTTGCCTTACCGCGTAGTTGAACTTTGCACAGGTGATCTTGGATTTGGTGCACGTCGCACATTTGATTTGGAAGTCTGGCTTCCGAGCCAAAAAACCTACCGCGAGATCAGCTCAATATCCAATTGCGGCGATTTCCAAGCCCGCCGTATGAACGCTCGTTATAAGCATGCTGAAAAAGATAACCGTTTTGTGCATACGCTTAACGGGTCTGGCCTCGCAGTCGGACGCACGCTTGTTGCCATCTTAGAGAATTTTCAAAATGCAGATGGGTCAATTACAATTCCTGATGCCCTTATTCCCTATATGGGCGGGATCGAGACCATATCGTGAGAATATTACTCACGAATGATGACGGTATTCAGGCAAAGGGCCTCTCTGTTTTACGCAAAATCGCATTGGAACTCTCTGATGATGTTTGGGTCTGCGCGCCAGATACAGAACAATCTGCGGCATCGCGCGGCGTGTCCCTGCACAATCCCGTAAAATTAAAAAAACTGGACGACAAAGTCTTCTCGGTCACAGGTACACCAACAGACAGTGTGATTGTCGCCATGACGGATGTCTTGAACGACCACAAACCTGATTTGATATTATCGGGGGTGAATCGCGGCCAAAACTTAGCCGAAGACGTGACGTTTTCAGGTACTATTGCAGGCGCATTGCAAGGCATGCAAATGGGCGTGCCGTCCATCGCACTCTCCCTAGCACGCGGATTTCAAGGGGCAGAAAGCCTGCCTTGGGAAACCGCTGAAGCGCACGGGCCAGAGCTTATACGAAATCTGCTTGAAGAAAAGTGGCCAGAAGACGTCGTTCTGTCCGTGAACTTCCCAGACCGCGCCGTTGATAAAGTTGAAGGCGTTCAAATCACGCGCCAAGGGTCTCGCGATTTTCAAATGAGCGGTGTGGATAAACGTAGTCATCCAAGGGGCGGGAGCTATTATTGGCTGACTTACGGGGCGGGCCTGTCCAACCCGCCGCAAGGTACGGATTTGCGTGCAATCTATGACGGTTACATTTCCGTGACGCCGCTCCATACAGATTTGACGCATTCTGAAACCATGTCCGCGCTCAACGGTTTGAATGCTAAGTTTTAAAAGGCAAGTTTTGTGATCGACCCCGGTCTTATTGATATGGTCATGGCCCTGCGGGGGCAGGGCATTTCTGATAATGACGTTTTGCGCGCTATGGAACTCTCCCCGCGCAGAAATTTCGTGTCCATGGATTACCGCGACGAGACCTATGCTTTTCAAGATTTACCTATTGCATGCGGACAAACTTTATCATCCCCTTTGACGGTGGCCATGATGACGCAATTATTAGAAGTCAAACACGACCATAAATTGCTGGAAATTGGTACAGGGTCTGGATATCATGCGGCTGTACTCGCGCGTATGTGTAAGCGTGTCTATTCGGTCGAACGGTACAGGCAATTGATCGAAGACGCCGAACAGCGTTTCAAAACACTCGAGATTTTCAATACGGTATTGCGGCACGGTGACGGACGTTATGGTTGGGGCGGGCAGGCGCCATTTGACCGTATTATAGTGACATGTGGCCTGTTGGCGGCGCCAGATATGTTGCTCGATCAACTTGCCCCTGAAGGCATTATGATTGCCGTGATTGATGAACAGCTCATGCGCATTTCCAAAGCACGTAAGAAACTGAGCTTTGACACGCTTATGCCGCTTAAACTCCCGATGATCGAAGCCGGCAAATCAAAAGCGCTTTGACTAAATCATAGGTGTTTTAGGTAAAGTACGAATCTCATCCTCGTGCAAACGCTATAAATTTTGACAGGTCTATGGACGAGATTTAACTTATCACGTCATAATATCCCTCAAAAACGTCTCAATTTTGACGAAACGTTAACTTGAGTCGCGGCATAATGTTCTTGAAATTTCAAATTTGACATATTTTACCTTGTCGAGGGATTAACTCATGAAAAACGTTCTTAAGTTCGGTAGCATTCTAAGCCTTTGCTTAAGCAGTTCCGCTTTTGCTCAAATTAATGTCGTCCGCCAGCCATTACCAGAATACCAAAGTCTTGCGGATGTGCCTATTGAGTTCAGCGATGAAGGCGTCATGCAAGCGCAACACATTCGTCCCGGCGATATCAGTCCTGAGGAATATCAAGCTTTGCTTGCAGAGGCAGATCGTGTTCGCGCGTATCAAACGCGTGATGGTTACGCAAATAGCTCTGAATATGACTATACTTATGAGAGCACAGAATATGTAACGTCTCCTGCGGCCTCAACCTCGCACACATACCAAAATGAATTACCGCTTTATGTAACGCCGCAATCTGACACACGTTATACGGGGCAAACCACCACCTATTCGTCGGCACCGATACAGTCGCAGGCGACGAGCAGCGCATCGCATTATGTTGTCAAAGGCGATACACTCTTTAGCATATCTCGACGCTATGACTTGAGTGTAGCTGACATCAAGTTTGCAAACGGTTTAGCCAATAACATCATTCAGCCAGGTCAGTTTCTTTCGCTCCCAAATGTTGAGAGCTCAGCAAGTCTAATGGCGAATACAAATACCGTAGTTGCGCCGTACAGCCTGCCGTCTGCGCCGACATATGTGCGTAGCACGGATCCGCTCATTGTTTCTGTACCCTCAAACGGTATTTATGCTGTGTTGCCAGGGGATACACTATACAGCATTGCAAGAAGAGCGTGCGTGCGTGTTGACGCGCTGCAACGCCGCAATGCGTCAATGGAAGCCAATAATCTACAGCCGGGTCAACGCCTGACTATGCCATCTGGTCATTGTCTCTAGGCTTTATACCTAAGTTTCGAATGATTTAGACCGTTCTTTACATTGCAAATACTCACGACGCCCTTATATAGACGCTTTTAACAGCCTCTTTAGGGCGTCTTTTTTTATAAGGACTGGTTATGATTAACCTTATTATGCAGGCTTCTCCCGCAGGCGGAGCAGCGGCTCAATTTATTCCGCTTATTCTGATTTTTGTTATATTTTATGTGTTTTTGATTATGCCGCAACAACGCCGCATGAAAGCGCATAAAGCTATGCTCGCAGCTGTTGTTCGTGGTGACACGATTGTCACGAATGGCGGCCTGATTGGTAAAGTCAAAAAAGTCACGGATGATGAATTGACCGTTGACCTTGGTACTGCTGAAGTCAAAATCGTTCGGTCTATGCTGGCTGACGTTCGTAACAAAACAGTTGCGGCGAATGATACGAAGTCAAAGTCTAAATCTAAATAGATTTTCTAATCCGCTCGCTCATTTAAAAGGCCCAAACGCCCATGCTCTATTTCTCAAAGTGGAAGACAATCATGATTGTCGCGGCCGTTTTTATTGGCTTCTTGCTGGCGCTCCCGAATGCGCTTCCGCAAAATGTACGCGATAGTCTTCCGGGGCCTCTGCAACGCACGATTAATTTAGGCCTCGACTTGCAGGGCGGGGCGCACATGCTTTTGGAAGTCGATATTTCAAGTGTAATTGAGCAAGCTTTGGACAATGAGCGCGAGTCTATTCGGCAAGTGTTTTCTGATGCGGGTCGCATACGTACTGAATATTTACGCGTAGAAGGCGAGGCCGTTCTGGGTAAATTCCGAAATCAAGATGACGTTGAGCCAGGGATGAAGGCTTTAGAGACGACTTCAGTCGTGATCGACCCGTCAGGATTAAATACGGCCAAAACAACAAAAATTGAAAAAACAGGGCCTTCTACATTTCGCGTCACGATTACGGATGACAATATTGAAGCCATCCAAAAACGTACAATTGCGCAATCTATTGAAGTCCTAAGAAAACGGATTGATCCGACAGGGACAACGGAAATGACATTGGCCCGCGAAGGGGATGACCGTATCTTGCTTCAAGTTCCGGGTGCTAAAAATGTCGACGATATTAAGAGCCGAATTAACAAGACAGCGAACCTTGGCTTTCACATGGTGCGCCCAGAAGCCAGTTCAGATCGCGCAATGCAATTAGCCGCAGAAGGCAAGCTTCCGCCGGGTGCCGCATATTTTCCTCAGCAAAACGGCGGCGCACTGATTGTTGAGCGTCGGACTAAAATTACGGGTGAGTGTTTGAAATCATCATCAGAGGGTCTGCACCCAACAGGCAATTATCCGATCGTGAATTTTAGCTTTAACATTAAATGTGCGCGTATTTTTGGAGACCTGACGGCCCGCAATGTTGGCAAGCGCTTTGCGGTTGTCCTCGACAAAGAAATTATTACCGCGCCGAATATCAACAGCCCGATTACGGGCGGCTCTGGATTTATCGAGGGTAGCTTTACAATTGAAAGTGCGCGCGAACTCGCACTCCTTTTGAATGCGGGTGCGCTACCTGCAAAGCTTATCATTGTCGAAGAACGTACAGTCGGCGCGGAACTTGGACAAGACGCGATTAACGCGGGTAAGATTGCCTCTTTGGTCGGTTTGATCGGTGTCGCTATCTTTATGTGGCTCTCATATGGCCTACGATTTGGCACAATTGCGAACCTTGCTTTGGCCACGAACATTGTTCTTATTGCGGCGTCACTCTCGCTGCTCGGCGCGACGCTCACCTTGCCGGGGATTGCGGGTATTATCCTGACGATTGGTATGGCCGTTGATGCTAATGTTTTGATTTTCGAGCGAATCCGAGAAGAAACCTATCAAGGGCGTCCGCCCGTAAATGCGATTGAAACGGGCTATCGTCTGTCTCTCGCACCGATTTTGGATGCCAATATTACAACATTGATTGCGGCGATCACGCTCTACTTTGTTGGGTCAGGCCCGATCCGAGGCTTTGCGGTGACGCTTGCCATTGGGATCGTGATGTCCGTCTTTACCGCCGTCGTCTTTGCGCGTCTTCTGACTGCCACATGGTTGCGTGGTACGCGCCCTAAAACGCTTCCGATTTAGAGGAATAGGTTCATGAAAGATATTTCTCTCGTTCGATTGTTTCCAAAACAATCCAAAGTCCCATTTATCAAGGTTCGGTTGATTGCCGGCATATTGTCAATTCTTGCAATTATAGGGTCGATTTTTCACGTTGTCGACGCCGGACTAAATTACGGAATTGATTTCACAGGCGGTACAGTCTTAGAGATCGATACAGGTGCCAATCCAGAGCTCGATACAATTCGGCCTTTATTGAACGGGCTCGGTATGGGCGATATGGCCTTGCAAAATATTAAACCTCCGCTCGATTCGACAGTGGATCATGATTACGTCCGAATAACGATACCGCTCCAGCCCGAAACGCTAGAAGAAGGCGCAACAACTCAGCAAATTGCGCTAGATCTTGTGAAAGACACATTACGCGGGGAAATTGGTGAATTTACAATACGGAACCAAGGGGTCGTAGGCTCTAAGGTCTCAGGGGAACTTCGCGAAAAAGGTGTCCTCGCCGTTGTGCTCGCGCTCGGTATGGTCTTGCTCTATATTTGGTTCCGCTTTGAATGGCAATTTGCCGTCGGCGCGGTTGTGGCCTTGTTCCATGATGTTTTGATTACAATCGGTATGTTCTCGTTTACAGGGCTTGAGTTTAACCTCTCAATCATTGCCGCGATTTTGACAATTGTAGGGTACTCGCTCAACGATACGGTGATTGTTTACGACAGGATTCGAGAGAATTTGCGTAAATATAAGAAAATGGAATTGCCTGATGTTTTGAACTTGTCGATCAATGATACGCTGTCTCGGACAATCCTAACCTCGTTTACGACAATTATGGCGCTTGTCGCGCTTTATGTCTTGGGCGGTGAAGGCCTACGTGGGTTCTCATTTGCAATGATCTGGGGGGTCTTTATTGGGACGTACTCATCGATTTTCGTGGCGTCGCCCTTGCTCTTAGTTCTTAAGTTAAAGCGCGGCCAGAATACGGGTAATCGCAAGGACTAAATACGTTTTAGCCGTTTTATGCCTTTTGGCGTTACGGCTAAAACCGCGCACCCTGTGATACGGCGGACGTCGACCTTGCCTAAAAGTGTATCTGAGAGCGAGGCAGGGTTATCACCCGAAAACACAGCACTTTGATTTTCTATTGCCTCAAGCCGTTTTACGATCAGACCCAGGTCGATATGATTTACGACATAAATAAACCCCGGCCGCAAGGACCGGGGTTTTTTGATAAGTATGTAATCTCCGTCTTCTAGTGTCGGCGACATAGAGTTGCCCGAAACTTTGACGAGTTTAAACATACGGATAAACGATTAGAGAGCGGGAATAACCACATCGACATTTGGCGCGTAAGGGCAGGGCGCAGTTTTAGTTTTTACGCCTTTCATGTCCCAGAACATTTCTGAAAACTCATTACAAAGCGCAACAAGTTTCTCGCCGTCTTCGCGGTGTAGGTCTTGCTTACATGCAGAACCAGCCATCATGATTTTATGTGCAAGTTCATGTGCACCTGGATGCTTTTTCAAATGGTCACCCTTCATGAAGTCACCCCAAATGATACGCGTTTCGTGTTTCACGAGTTCCGCTTGACGCTCTTTCTCGGCTGTGTTCCGTGCGACTTGCATAGCAAACGCAGTTTCTGAAAGACCTTTTTCTTTCAGGCTTAAAAGAATATCGATTTGGCGAAGCGTTGAGACTGCGTGGTACATAATTGTCCGCGCGTCATAAACGCCGCAAGGAATGTCGCAATGCGCTGAAGCTGTTGCAATTTGATCGTCATTTTTGGAAATAAAATTGTGTAGCATAATTTTGGCTCCTAGGCGCGCTTACGAGAAATTTTGACAATGACTGCCGCAACAACAAGTCCGCCAATTACGGCAAAAAGACTATGTGATGGGCTAGAAAGCCAATGGATAATATTCGCAACGACTGTCGTGCTGTGATCGCCGTCATGGGCAAAGGCAGGAGTCGCTGAGAGCGCGATAAGCGCTGTCGCAAGTTTAACAGTTTTCATAATTAAGTCCTCTTGATGAAAATGAATCTATGTAAAAACTCTATGCCTATTGGGTTTGTACCGCAAGCACGCTAAGAACATTTCACATTTGTGACGCACCAAGCGGAAATAGGGTTTCCTATTGGCCAGCTGATATTGGATATTAGAAACCTATGTTGTCCCCTTTGACACTCGAAAGTTTAAAGCAAGCGGATCCTGACAGGCTTAGATCTGCAGGGTTTTCGGATGCGGCATTAGCGGCAGATTTGACGCTGTTATATGCGTTTCATTATGAACTCGCAAAAGTGCCTGAAATTGTGTCAGAGCCTATGATTGGACAAATTCGTTACCAATGGTGGCGCGACGTCGTTACTGAAATTTACGAGGATAAACCTGTCCGCGCTCACGAAGTCACAACCCCTTTAGCGGCGCTATTTAAAAAATCCGAAATGCCACGGTTTTGGGTGGACCGTTTGATCGATGCGCGTGAGCGTGACCTTGATCCGACGCCGTTTAACAACTTGGACGCAGCCAAAGACTATTGCGCGCAAACATCTGGATTACTGATGCAGATGGCCGTCGCAATAGCGGCGTCGTATAACGCAACATCTTCCCTTAATATGGATGCGGTCGCGCTGGCAGGGCAATCTTGGGGCCTAACGGGCCTTGCACGGTCTTGGCGGTTCTATCACGGTTCAATGCTCAATAGTCTTGAGTTTGAGGCCGTATGCGAGGCTGCAAATGAGGATTATAATAAGGCCAAATCTTCACTCGGGGCTATCCCCGTTCCGGTAATCCCTACAATTTCATATGCTGCGCTTATTCCAAAGTATTTGAAACGGATGACATCAAAACACCATAATCCAGAGACAATGATGCCATCATATGCCCCGCCGCTGAAAACCCTGCGTCTCTTGGGAGTGTCTATGACGGGAAAAATTTAAGCTGTTGAAATTTAGTAAGTCAGTGGGTCCGAGAAAAGCACTATGAAAAACAATGTTCTAAATCTTCTAAAAGTCACGCCTGATTTTGAAAAGCTCTTGTCTCGTTTTCCAGTCGTGATTTTGGCGCTCCTTGTGTTTACGTGTGGTTGGATTTTTAAAGACTTATTCCCAGATGAGGGGCAGGCTATACGCGGTCTTTCTGGTCTCATCATCGGCTCATATCTTTGCGTGATGCAAACCATTATTGCGGAACGTAAACCTCAGAAACCAAACCTGATACTGCAACTCGCTTTTGTCTTGATTGCAGGCACGCTGGCCTTCTTCTCTGAGAGGTTCCGTATCAATATCGTCATGGCGATAGGTGCCGTTCTTTTGGCGCTTGGGAATTCTGTTCAGTGGCAAAAGCCTAAGGCCAACCTTAAGGTTTGGGATTTTACGCATCAAATTTGGACAGGCGCTATTTTTGCGGTCGCAGGTTCGGTCATATTTGGCCTTGGCCTTTTGGCGATTATGTCGGCCCTAGATAACCTGTTTGGTATTAAAATTAACAAGTTCGCCGAATATGTTTTATTTCCGATCGGCTACGGTTTGCTTGCGCCGCTCTATTGGTTGGGTTTTGTGCCTAAGCCTCATGAGGATCATTTAGACCTGTTGGAAGACCCGACTTTCGTCTCAAAAGCTGTAGCGTTTATGGGAACATGGTTGCTAGCGCCGTTGACCCTCATTTACGCTCTAATCTTGATTACCTACGGTATCAAAATTGGGATAGCTATGACGCTTCCCAAAGGTGAGATCGCAGGTCTAACTGTACCTTTTCTCATCATCGGGACACTGACATGGCTCTTGCTTGAACCGCCCTTTATTCGTGATAATAAATTAGCAAAACTCTTTAGGGTGATCTGGTTTCCAGTCTCAATTCCTGCCTCAATATTACTCTCAATATCTGTAATCGTTCGGGTCTTTGAATACGGCATCACGCCGCAACGCTTGGCGCTTATCGGCTGTGTGATATGGTCTTTGGGCCTCGGGCTTTGGTTTACCCTCAAGGGGCAAAACAAGTCTGACATAAGGCTTATTCCGGGGTTTGCAGCCTGCCTTTTGACGTTCGGAGCGATGTCGTCTGGATGGCTTTCTTTGTCGAGTCAATCTGCTCGGTTTGAGCGTAATTTACATAGCGCAAATATATTGCAAACTGATGGGAAAATATCTTTTAATACCAAAATTAACGTAGAGTCCGCTAAACGCGCAAAGGGTGCCGTGAATTACTTACTGCGTCATGAAGGCGAGAAAAGTTTAGCGAGAATATTAAACATTCCAGTTTCAGACGTTAAAAACACACAAGATTTCATGTCCTCAATTCGACTCAAAAACATTACTATTAAGACCCGGTATAACGATACGTCGCAAATGGCTTATGAACGGGATTCCAATAGTGTCGATGTTCGTAATTACGATTCTATTTCTAATGAACTTATGTATTGGAGCGTATCTAAAAACAAACGCGCCCTTTATTCCGAAGGAGACTTAAAGGTCGTTTTCGCCGACGGTATTATGACGATTTCTGATCAATCGAGTGAGCTTAAATCGTTCGATTTTGAAAAGTGGTTATCAGAACTAACGGGGCCAGACCAAGGGTTTCCAGACACGGTTAAGCCTCTTTCATTATACGAGTCTAATGATCGTAAAATCGTGCTTGTTTTAAATTCGGCGACGCGCCAGTTTTTTGACAATGGCAATGGCAATGATGAAACCCGTCACAACGATGTAAGGTTTTATATCCTGACACGTGGGTTTAATTAGGTTTTACGCAATTGCCCTCTATGCATTTGCCTCTATGCCCGTGCCCATGGCTCAATATCGCGTAGGGCGCGTTCGGCAAATAAGCGCTTACGGAAACGCGTTTTGTCTTTTCCTCTGACGCGTTCGCCGTTCGGACCTTTATAGACAATGCCCTCAATCGGCGGGAAGAGGCCGAAATTAACATTCATCGGTTGGAACTTGGCTTTCGGACCGCTCATGAACCCGCCCGTGACATGTTCGACGAGGGCTCCTAGCGCCGTCGTTTTTGGCGGTACGCCGTATTGGTTCCCAATGGCTTGCGCGGCGGCCATACGCCCCGCGATGAGGCCAAGCGCGGCGCTTTCTATATAACCTTCAACACCCATAATTTGACCTGCAAAGCGGAGGTCGGGCCTAGATTTAAGTTGCAGCTGCTCATTTAAGAGTTTTGGTGAATTGATAAATGTATTCCTGTGAATGCCGCCAAGACGTGCAAAGACGGCCTTTTCCAATCCCGGTATAGCTTTGATAATTTCGGCCTGTGCACCGTACTTCATCTTAGTCTGGAACCCGACCATATTATAAAGCGTGCCGAGTGCATTATCTTGGCGGAGCTGAACAATCGCGTGGGATTTAACGAGAGGGTCATGGGGGTTGGTCAGGCCAACGGGTTTCATCGGCCCCCAGCGCAATGTCTCTATCCCGCGCGACGCCATGACTTCAATCGGGAGGCAGCTTTCAAAATACGGTGTGTCTTTTTCAAAGTCTTTAAATTCTGTTTGATCTGAATCGATAAGGGCTTGGATAAAGGTTTCGTATTGTTCTTTATTTAGAGGGCAATTGATATAATCCGCACCGTCGCCACCAGGCCCTTTTTTATCGTACCGCGACTGCATCCAAGCTTTGTCAAAATCGATCGAATCTTTGTAAATGATTGGCGCAATCGCATCAAAGAATGCGAGGCTTTCTTCGCCTGTTTCTTTCAATATGGCCTGCGCGAGCGCTGCGCCCGTGAGCGGCCCTGTCGCTATAATTGTATTGCCCCATTCCTTTGGCGGCAGACCTTTAACTTCGCCGTATTCAATCGTGACCAGAGGATGTTGTTGGAGGATAGTCGATACGGCTTCTGAGAACATATCTCGGTCCACGGCCAGTGCGCCGCCTGCGGGCAATTTGGTCATGTCGCCCATACCCATAATCAAAGAATCTGATTTGCGCATTTCTTCGTGCAGAACGCCAACGGCATTGCCAAATTTATCATCAGAGCGGAATGAATTTGAACAGACAAGCTCTGCAAACCCGTCCGTTTCGTGTGCGTCCGTCATAGTCGTCGGCCGCATTTCGTGCAGGATTACTGGAATGCCGCGACGGATAATTTGCCAAGAGGCTTCGGAACCTGCGAGGCCCGCACCAATAACGTGAATAGGTTTTACAGATGAATGTGTCATGGCCGAGCCTGTAAGTGAGGGGAGGTGCCAGGGCAAGATAAATTAAGGATTGAAACTTAGAGTGCGGCCCAATAACACAGTGATAAATGTATATTTTTGGGGATTCCGCTACACATGACAAATTTCGATTTTAATCAGGCTGTAGGTCAAACATTCTTAACGGATGGTGGGAAGCCCTTTGGTCTTCGTCTCTGGTTTTGGTTGGCGGCATGTTATTCGGTTGTAAACCTCATCGGATTCCCAATGATTGCGGAATATTACCCCGCGCTTTTGGATTTGAATTGGCAAAACATGCAAGCAACGCAAGCCGGCGAAATACCTTCAGAGCAAGAAAGTATGGAGATTTTACGTCTGTTTGGGAAAATGATTCCAGCTTACCTTATTCTAACAATAGGAATGTGGGTCTCAATCGCCATGTGCGAAGCGGCTTTGCATAGGCGCAATTTCTTCGGCGCAGAACATCCAAAAGCGCCCATACGGTTTGGCAAACAAGAGCTTCAACTGATGCTTGTACAGCTGGGCGTATGTTTATTGATAACGCTTATCTATATTGTCAGTATTTTTGTATTTGTGCTTATTACAGCCTTACTTGCGCTTGTTATCAAAGGGTTTGCGGCTGTGGTCGCGGTGCTTGGGGTTTTTGGTCTATTTGGGTTTCTGATTTACTGCATGGTGCGCTTAGCGCCTGCGGGGGCCATGACGGTTGAGCGAGGAACACCGACGCTATTTGCTGTCCGTCCTGTTGCAAAAGGGCGTTTTTGGTCGCTCTTCTTGGCGTATCTTGTCGTTAGTATTGGCGGGTATATTGCGAGCTATATTGTTATGGCAATTGCTTCGGGTTTCTTTGTTGGCAATGCCGACGCAGTTATGGCCATAATGGGGCTAGGGACCGAGCCTCCGTCGACTGTCTTTGCAGATATGGGCGCGAAAATGAAAAACCCAATTTTTGTATTTATCGCTGTACTCGCAATTATTGCTTATTCCGCTGTTTACGCACTGGTTTCACTTTCCCTGAGCGGGATTGGATCCTATGCGTTGAAGTGGTATCGGCAAGATAACCCCGCATAAAGCAATTCAGTTTTAATCGCACTCAATAATCATCAGAAAATGGGCAAGAAAAGCCCAATTTCTGATTCTGCATTAAACTGAAATGCTCTAGCGCTGTTGCGAACGCGGTCTATGATTTGGAGCGTGCTTTTTCGCGCTCCAATAACGGCTTAAGATACCGGCCTGTCCAACTGGTTTTAGACTTCGCCACCGTTTCAGGTGTGCCTATAGCGACGATTTCACCGCCGCCGTCTCCGCCTTCTGGGCCAATATCAATAATCCAATCGGCAGTTTTGATAACGTCCAGATTATGCTCAATAATAATCATCGTATTGCCTGTGCCGACCAATTCTTGCAAAACTTCCAAGAGTTTGTTCACGTCTTCAAAATGAAGGCCTGTTGTCGGTTCATCCAGAATATAGAGCGTTCGTCCTGTGGCACGTTTTGCAAGTTCTTTGGCAAGTTTTACTCGTTGGGCTTCGCCGCCAGACAATGTCGTTGCTTGTTGTCCTACGTGGATGTAACCAAGTCCAACCCTTTGAAGCGTGACCATTTTATCGCGTATCGTCGGGACGGCTTTGAAAAAGTCTGCAGCCTCATCAATCGTCATATCAAGTACGTCGGCAACGGATTTGCCCTTGAACTTAATCTCTAAGGTTTCGCGGTTATAGCGCGCGCCTTTACATGTGTCACAAGTCACATAGACATCAGGCAGAAAATGCATTTCAATCTTGATAACGCCGCCGCCTTGGCAGGCTTCGCAACGTCCGCCTTTGACATTAAACGAAAAACGTCCCGGCTTATATCCGCGCGTCTTAGATTCGGGCAGGCCAGAGAACCAATCGCGGATCGGCGTAAACGCCCCCGTATAGGTCGCGGGGTTCGAGCGCGGCGTGCGTCCAATTGGACTTTGGTCAATGTCGATGACTTTGTCGAGCTGTTCAAACCCTTCAGCCTTGTCATGGGGCATGGGAACGTTTGAATTATTATTCAGCTTCCGTGCGGCAGCTTTATAAAGCGTTTCAATCGTCAGCGTAGATTTACCGCCGCCTGACACGCCAGTGACACAACACATAACCCCAAGCGGAAATTCAACTGTAACGTTTTTGAGGTTATTGCCGCGTGCGCCTGTAATTTTTAAAACTTTTTTGGGGTTTATCGCTCTGCGCTCGTCTGGAATCGCGATTGATTTTTTACCCGTCAGATATTTCCCAGTCAGGGATTTACGGGATTTCATGATTTTCTCAGGCGTGCCCTCGGCCACGATTTCGCCGCCGTGTATGCCAGCTTTGGGGCCCATATCAACAACGTAATCTGCCGTTAAAATCGCGTCTTCATCATGTTCAACAACAATGACCGTATTTCCCAAATCTCGTAGGTTTTGTAGGGTTTCTAAGAGGCGCGCATTATCGCGCTGATGCAGTCCGATCGATGGCTCATCCAAGACATAAAGCACGCCCGTTAGGCCCGAACCAATTTGCGAGGCAAGGCGAATACGTTGGCTCTCGCCGCCCGACAGAGAACCAGACCCCCGACCAATTGTAAGGTAGTCCAAACCGACCGCATTTAGGAATTTCAAGCGATCACAGATTTCTTTTAGGATACGCTCTGCTATTTCCATGTCTTTTGCAGAGAGTTCAGATTTTAAACTCTCAAATCTCGCAAGGGCTTCTCGTATCGATAACTCGCCCGTGACGGAAATATCCATGCCCGCAACTTTTACGGCCAGTGTTTCGGGGCGCAGGCGTTTGCCTTCGCAGGTTCCGCACTGCGCATCTGACATATATTTCGAGAGCTCTTCGCGCATCCATGTGCTTTCGGTCTCGCGGTAACGGCGCTCAAGGTTTGGGATAACGCCCTCAAACGGTTTCGTAGTTTCGTAACGGCGACCATCATCCTCGTAAACGAATTTAATTTTCGCACCCTTTGTGCCGTAGAGGACAACATCTTTGGCACCTTTAGCCAGTTTTTCAAACGGCGTTTCAATCTTAAATCCGTAATGTTTTGCAAGCGCTTTGAGCGTTTGCATATAAAGACTGCTCGGGGTTTTAGACCACGGCGCAATCGCTCCGCCCCCCAATGATTTTTCGGGCTTTGGAACGACCATTTCGGGATCAAATTTCAATTCTTTCCCAAGGCCGTCACAGACGGGACAAGCACCGTGCGGATTGTTAAAGGAAAACAGCCGAGGCTCGATTTCAGAAATTGTAAAGCCCGAAACAGGACAGGCGAACTTTTGCGAAAACAATATACGTTCGGCTGTATCATCGGCATATTCCGCAACGGCCAAACCATCTGCGAGTTTTAAGGCCTGCTCAAGACTATCGGCCAGCCGCGTTTCAAGGTCAGCGCGAACGACGATACGGTCGACAACGACGTCAATATCGTGCTTGAATTTCTTATCTAAAGTCGGCGCGTCTTCGATACGGTAAAACTCACCGTCGATTTTCGCGCGCTGATAACCTTGCTTCATAAGATCTGCAAATTCTTTGCGGTATTCACCTTTTCTGCTCCGCACGATGGGGGCGAGCAAATAGAGTTTTGTACCTTCGGGTAATGTCATGATCTTATCGACCATTTGCGAGACTTGCTGGCTCTCAATCGGCAGGCCTGTCGCAGGCGAGTAGGGCACTCCGACCCGCGCCCAAAGCAGGCGCATATAATCATAAATTTCAGTAACGGTTCCAACGGTAGAACGCGGATTCCGCGACGTTGTTTTTTGCTCAATGGAAATCGCGGGCGAAAGGCCTTCAATAGAGTCCACATCTGGTTTTTGCTGAAGTTCTAGGAACTGGCGGGCATAGGCAGAGAGGCTCTCGACATATCGGCGCTGTCCTTCTGCATAAATCGTATCAAAGGCGAGGGACGACTTCCCCGAACCCGAAAGGCCAGTAATAACGATCAGCTTGTCACGCGGGAGGTCAACATTGACACCCTTAAGATTATGTTCGCGTGCCCCACGGACACGAATTGTTTTTAAACTTGCCATGGAAGCCTCAAGAACGAAAATGTGTGGAAAAGGTTAATTTTCAGTCGAGAATTAACCTTTGCTAAGATGGACTTAAGCCCATGAAAACGGCAAAACAAGTGTGAGAATAAGCGCACTTGCCAGATATCTGTGAGTTGTGTAGAACATAATAAGAACATTAAAATATACGTCAAGAGGTAAGCAATGGCCGGTTCAGTAAACAAAGTGATTTTGGTTGGGAATGTTGGGAAAGACCCAGAAGTCCGTAATTTCAGTAATGGCGGACAGGTGTGTAACTTCTCTCTCGCAACGTCAGAGACATGGCGCGATAAGCAGTCAGGCGAAAAACGCGAAGCCACACAGTGGCACAATGTGGCTGTGTTTAATGAGAACCTTGTAAAGGTCATCAGTAATTATGTAAAAAAAGGCTCTAAGCTGTATATTGAAGGCTCGCTTCAAACGCGTAAATGGCAAGACCGTGATGGTAATGATAAATACACAACAGAAGTTGTCTTACAGCGATATCGCGGCGAACTTGTTTTGCTCGACAGCCGAGGGTCAGGCGGCGGAGGTGGGGGCGGCGGCTCATACGGCGGTAACAATAATATGAACCAAGATAGCGGCGGCTATGGCGGCAATGGCGGTAATGTTAACCAAGGCGGCGGTTCACGTTCAGCATCCGCCATGGAAGGGCCCAAAGAAGATTTCGACCTTGATGACGAGATCCCGTTTTAGGGTTTAGCGTCAACGTTAATTTCGTGCCTAATATTTGTTTCAACCCCGTTCGCCGTTTTGGCGGGCGGGGTTTTTCTCTCTTAAATGTAATACAAATGACTGTTATCGGTCATTTTTTTGCCATGTTTAAGTGTGTTAGTCTTTTTATGAACCGGAAAAGGCTTTGATTTGAACTCTGGGTTAGACATATCTGTCGAGACACAAAGAGCGGCTCCGAACCTTTGGGCGCGTCTGACGCTTGATCCGCGTAATTATCAGATTGGCATTCTGTCCTCACTTATCTTAATCGGCCTGTTTCATTTTTCATTCCAATTACCGTGGTGGCATGTGCTGGCCTGTATTGGTTCGACCCTTGGAACGCAGGCTGTCGCAGATAAGATTATAGGCCGAAAATTTGACGTGCGTAGCCCGCTTATTTCTGCATTGTCTCTGACAATTTTATTGCGCACAGGGTCTGTGACCTTGTCGATTGGGGCGGGTATTCTTGCCATTGCCTCGAAATATATATTTCGCTGGAACGGCAAACATATTTTCAACCCCGCAAATTTTGGTCTTGTAATCATGTCGCTAATTTTTGGTGCGGCATGGATTTCTCCAGGGCAGTGGGGCGCGGCCCCTATTTTTGCGATCCTCTTGGCAGGACTTGGCGGTGTTGTGACAGGCAAAGCCAATCGCTGGGATGTCAGCCTTGGCCTGCTGGGGTTTTACGCGATCCTGATTTATGGGCGCGCCCTATGGCTCGGCGACCCGCTGTCTATTCCAACACATCAAATGCAAAGCGGCGCGCTTTTAATATTTGCGTTCTTTATGATTTCTGACCCTAAGACGACGCCCGATAGTCGTGTGGGTCGACTTATCTACGCCGCCATTGTGGCGCTGATTGGGTTCTCTATCCAATTCGGGCTTTATAATTCCGCAGGTATTATATTGGCGCTCATTCTGACCGCGCCAATCGTGCCTTTTATCGACCATTTTTTCAAAGGCCAGCAATATAAATGGCCAAGCTTTAGGCCTCGTAACATAGGAGTTCGACATGAGACCCTCACGTCAAATTACAAAATACCTGCTGAGTAGTGCTGTCGCGGCCACGGCCCTGACACTGGCCCCAAGCGCGTCCGCTTTTTGCGGCTTTTACGTGGCGAAGGCGGACACAGACCTATTTAATCAAAGCTCCAAAGTTGCCCTTGTGCGCGACGGCGACCGCACGGTCATCACAATGGCAAATGATTATATTGGCGACCCGACAGAATTTGCCATGGTCATTCCCGTTCCAACAGTAATTACAAAAGATCAAGTGCACGTTTCAAACCCAGCCTTGCTTGATCACTTGGACGCCTATACTGCGCCGCGCCTTGTCGAATATTTCGATGATAATCCGTGTCAGCGTCGCTACCTTGAAAAGCAAATGCGGTCTATGTCCGTTATGTCCGCCCCTGCGCCAGAAATGATGATGGAAGCTGAGATGGGTGTAACAATCGAAGAAAGCTTCTCTGTTGGCGAATATGATATCCTTATTCTATCTGCGACAGAGAGCGACGGATTACAAACTTGGCTCGAACGGAATGGCTACCGCGTCCCTGAAAAGGCTCGCAAAACACTTGGTAGTTATATCAAGCAAGATATGAAATTCTTTGTCGCTAAGGTAAACTTAGAAGAGAAAGCCAAAATGGGCGGCGAAATGTTGCGTCCCATAGCCGTGGCGTATGAGTCCCCAAAATTCATGCTGCCTATTCGATTGGGCACTGTGAATGCCAAAGGGTCGCAGGATTTATTTGTCTATACGCTGACGAAGACCGGTAAAGTCGAGACGACGAATTACAGAACGCAAAAAATTCCGTCCGATAAAGAACTCCCGATTTTTATCAAAGAAGACTTCGGTGACTTTTATAAAGCTATGTACAAAACGACTGCCGACCGTGAAGGCGGTCACGGCGTGTTTATGGAATATGCGTGGGACATGAATTGGTGTGACCCGTGCGCCGCAGATCCGCTCTCAAATGAGGAACTCAGAGAGTTAGGGGTGTTTTGGCTAAATGATGATGTCTCTAACGGCAAACCTCAGCCTATGCCGCGTCGTATTCGTCCGCAAATGGCAAAAGACGTCTATGTGACGCGCTTGCATGTCAGGTATGATGCAGAGAGCTTTCCTGAAGACCTTAAATTTAAAACAACTGGGGATAAACAAAATTTCCAAGGCCGTTACATATTACGTCATGCGTATGAAGGTGAAATGGAATGTCCAGAAGCTGCGGAATATAAGCGTCAGGTCAATACGCGGAAAGACACCGAGATTAAGACGCTCGCAAACCTAACAGGGTGGGAGCGGAGCTATATCCAACATCAAATCAAATCTTCGGGCAAAGGTCAGAAGTTCGATGTAGAAGATACGGGCGGCTCAGACTGGTGGAATAAGATTTGGCCGAGGTAGAGTTTAAATAAAAAGCAATTAAAGGTTGTGTTTAAGTCGATTTTAAGGTCTCTTGCTTATAGATAGTCATATCGACGGAAAGGGCCATTTATGAAACTTGGTAACGTGACAAATCAAACAGCAATGTCATCGGACATGTGGTTTCAAATTTTATGGGCTGTAGCGATATTTACCTTCAGCTTAGTTCTGACGGTAAATTCATAAGTCCTGTTACCGTGTTATGAGTGCACAGCCAATACGTGCGCCTGCGGCTCCGCTAGGTTGCGAAACATAATCATCTGCTTTTTCATGTAAAATAAGCGCGCTTCCGTCTTCGTCTAAAAGAGGTGGAAGTCCGTTCTGGCTATCAATAGACAAGCGTGTGTTTTGAATCGTGAGGGTCGCGATACGGTCTTCACCCACCTCTATGTTCATCATATCGCCTGCATGTGGCCCATTGGGCATTTCCATACCATGATCTTTTTGTTTTGGATTGTAATGCCCGCCCGCAGATTTAAAGTCTGGCCCTTCGCAGAGACCTGTTTCGTGGAAGTGCATAGCATGTGTCCCCGGCGAGATGTTTTTCACATCTACAGTGACCTCAGTAACCCCGTCCTTGAGGGTTTTTAAGTTCAAGGTTCCAAGCTTAACGCCGTCAGGTGTGATGATGTCTCTGTTGATTTCAGTGACCCCAGATACAGGGTTGACGCCCAATGAACAGGCCGAAAGGCTTGTCAAAATTAGACCTGTCGAGACCATTGCTAAAGACTTTAAATTCATTTCACATATCTCCAAGATGACGCGTGTCCGTGATTACTTAGCTGAAATTAAATTGAAATACGAGCCTAGAAACACTGCGGCTTAATCCCGCACAAATATTTGATGTTTTAGCTCCGACCTGCTATGAATATACAACTGAAAAATGACGATTCGAGGGGCTGTAATCTCGTCTTGTTTTCGCAAGCAAAATCAGTGGAAAGACCAAGATGAGCGACGAAAACGATACGCCTGAAGATGACAAAGAGGCCGTGCCTACACCGCCTCAAGAAGACGGCGTTTCCCCTGTAACAATCGAAGACGAAATGCGGCGTTCATATCTCGATTACGCGATGAGCGTGATCGTGAGTCGGGCGATTCCAGATGTTCGGGACGGCCTGAAACCTGTGCATAGACGTATTTTGTATTCCATGCATGAAAATGGGTTTACCCGAGAAAAGGCTTATAAGAAGTCCGCGCGTGTTGTTGGTGACGTGATTGGTAAATACCATCCCCACGGCGATAGCGCTGTTTATGATGCGCTTGTGCGCATGGCGCAGGACTTTTCCATGCGTTTGCCGTTACTTGACGGACAAGGAAACTTTGGTTCTGTGGACGGCGATCCGCCCGCCGCGATGCGGTACACAGAAGTCCGCATGGACAGACCTGCCGCGTTTTTGCTTGCGGATATCGAAAAGAACACGGTCAATTTCCAAGACAATTACGACTCATCCGAGAGCGAGCCCGTTGTTCTTCCGTCTAAATACCCAAATATCCTTGTAAACGGGGCCGGCGGTATCGCTGTGGGTATGGCAACGAATATTCCGCCCCATAACCTCGGCGAAGTGATTGACGCTGCGACAGCCCTTATGGCGAATGGGAATCTGACGGACGAAGAAATTCTAGAGATTATCCCTGGGCCTGATTTCCCTACGGGCGGCCTTATCATGGGCCGTAGCGGATCAAAATCGGCGATCCTGACGGGTAAGGGCTCTGTTATCATGCGGGCCAAAACGGATATCGAAGAAATCCGCAAAGACCGACAAGCCATTATCGTGCACGAAATTCCCTATCAGGTGAATAAGTCGAATATGATCAAAAAAATCGCGGATCTTGTACGCGATAAACGGATTGAAGGTATCTCTGATTTACGCGATGAATCTGATCGCAATGGTATGCGTGTCGTGATCGAGCTAAAGCGGGACGCCGTCCCTGACGTTGTGTTGAATCAGCTTTTCCGTTTCTCACAATTACAACAGAATTTCAGCGCCAATATGCTTGCGCTTAATGGTGGTCGTCCAGAGCAGATGAACGTGCGCCAGATGATAGAAGCTTTCTTGGCCTTCCGCGAAGATGTTATTGCCCGACGGTCAAAATTTGATTTGGCGAAGGCTCGTGATCGCGCGCATATTTTGGTTGGACTTGCGACTGCGGTCGCCAATATTGACGAGATTATTAAAATCATCCGTCACTCAGCGAACCCCAAAGAAGCGCGCGAAAATTTGATGGCGCGAAACTGGCCCGCAAAAGATATGGGTGCTTTAATTCGGTTGATTGCTGATCCGCGCTCTAAACTCTTGGATGACGGTTCTATTCAGCTCACTGAAGAGCAAGCGCGCGCCATATTAGACCTGCGCCTTCTAAAGCTCACCGCACTTGGTATGGACGAAATTACGGCAGAGGCTGAAAAGCTCGCGGCGCAAATTACGGACCTCTTGGACATATTACGCTCTCGTGACCGCGTAAGAACAATCATTTTAGGTGAACTCACCGAGATGAAGGAAAAATTCGCAACGCCGCGCCGCTCAATCTTTACTGAAGGCGGAATGGACTTTGACGATGAAGACTTAATCGCGGTTGAAGATATGGTCGTGACTGTTACGGCGGCGGGCTATGTGAAACGTACAGCCCTTGATACATATCGTGCGCAACGTCGCGGCGGTAAAGGGCGTTCAGGCATGTCGATGAAGGATGAGGATTACGTAACAACCGTATTCGTCGCTTCGACGCATGCACCTGTTCTGTTCTTCTCATCCACAGGCATGGCCTATAAGCTCAAGGTCTGGAAGCTCCCGCTCGGCGGGCCTGCGACGCGCGGTAAGGCACTTGTAAACTTACTCCCACTTGAACAAGGCGAGACAATTAACTCGATTATGGCGCTGCCAGAGGACGAGGAAAGTTGGAAAGATTTGGACATCATGTTCGCGGCACGTTCAGGCGGTGTGCGTCGAAACTCACTCGCAGATTTCACGCGTGTGAACCGCAACGGTAAAATTGCCATGAAACCCGATGAGGGCGACGGCATAGTCGATGTGCGTCTCTGCACAGAAGAGGATGACCTTTTGCTGACGACAGCTTTGGGTAAATCTATTCGTTTCCGTGTGACAGACGTTAGGCGTTTTGTCGGCCGAACCTCATCTGGTGTTCGCGGTGTGAAACTCGCGGACGGCGATGAAGTCATCTCTATGGCCGTTTTACGCCATATTGATATCGAAACGGATGAAGCGCGCGCTTACATGAAGCATGCAAATGCCATGCGCCGTGCCCTTGGCGATGAAAGCGAAGATGACGATACGGATGATACGCCAATTGAAACATCATTGAACGAAGAACGCCTCGGCTTTTTGCAAGCCAATGAGCAGTTCTTACTGACGCTTGCCGATGATGGTTTTGGTAAACGGTCTTCATCATATGACTATAGGTGTATGAATCGCGGCGGGCAGGGCGTCACAGCTCAAGAGCTTGGACGTAAAGGCCAAGACGATGCAAAGCTTGTTCGTTCCTTTGGTATTGAAGAAGATGATCAATTGATGATGGTGACAGATGGCGGGCAACTTGTAAGGTGCCCTGTCAAAAACATCCGAATTGTCTCGCGTTCCTCTCGAGGTGTGACGGTCATTAAAGTCAAAGAGAATGAAAAGCTCGTCTCCGTTGAACGTATTATCGATAATGATGATTCTGACAGGGATGAAAATCTAAATGACGGGGGTTCGCCAGTTTCTGAACCAAAGCCTGAATAATCATCTAAGTTTTATAGCGGGAGAGTTTGCTCTCCCGTCTCTATCCATGTGACCATTGACTTCACGAGGGCATGTGTATAGGCGGGCGCGCATACGCATGAATGCGATACGCGCGTTCTATTCCGCAAGCTTCCGCTTGCCATGCCTATAGCAAGGGTTTGAGGACATCTCCTCGCCCAATTTAATTTACCTAACACAATATGTTAGGCTTTACTCGAAAAGACCGATCTGTGACTGAACAAAATACGAATACTTTCAAATCCTTAGGGCTTGCACCTGAAGTGCAAAGCTCCCTAGAGGTGCAGGGCTATACAACGCCGACGCCGATACAATCGCAAGCCATCCCAATTGTTATGGAAGGCCATGACCTATTGGGCATTGCCCAAACGGGTACAGGTAAAACCGCCGCCTTTGCGTTGCCTATTTTGCACCATATTTTTACCCATCGAAAAGCCCCGCCACGCAAAGGCGCGCGCTGTCTTGTCTTGGCACCGACACGCGAACTTGCGTCGCAAATCGCAGTGTCATTTCGCGGTTATGCAACAACAGTTGATGACTTCTATGTCGCGGCGATTTTTGGCGGTGTGCCTGCCTCGCGCCAAATCCCAAAATTGGCCAAAGGCAATGATGTCTTAGTCGCCACGCCTGGTCGTTTGCTCGATTTGATTGACCAAAGAGCGTTGCAGCTTTCGGACATCGAAATCTTAGTCTTGGACGAGGCCGATCAGATGATGGATATGGGGTTCATCCACGCCCTTAAGAAGATCATTCCGCTAATCCCCAAAAAGCGTCAGACACTCTTTTTTTCTGCAACTATGCCGACTTCAATTGCAAAACTTGCATCGCAGTTTTTAACGACCCCACAGAAAGTCTCTGTTTCACCTGCAAATACGACTGCGGAACGCGTGACGCAATCTGTGACATTCGTGAACCAAAAAGAAAAACAGGCACTGCTGACAATCTCTCTGCAAGACCCTGATATTGACCGTGCTTTGATCTTTACACGTACGAAACATGGTGCCGACCGCGTTGTGAAAAAGCTAGCGCAAACAGGTATTGAGGCGCTCGCAATTCACGGAAATAAAAGTCAATCACAGCGTCAACGCGCCTTGAAATCCTTCCGTGACGGTGACGTTCAATTCCTTGTTGCGACCGATATTGCCGCGCGCGGTATTGATGTCGAAGGCATCAGCCATGTGTTCAATTTTGAAATTCCAAATGTACCCGAACAATATGTTCACCGTATCGGGCGCACAGCTAGAGCGGGGCGCTCTGGTCGCGCTGTGGCCTTCGTCGCACCTGACGAGAAGGATTATTTAAAGAGCATTCAAAAAGTCATGAAGATGACGATCCCTGTGGAGCCCTTACCAGATAACTTCGTAGGGTTAAGTGCAGGTCTGTCAAAACTTACCCCCCTACCACCCAAAGAAAATACCGATCCAAATGCTGGGCAAGGTCGCAAACGCGGAAAGAATAAGCGCCGTAAGCAGGCGGGTAAATGGGGGCCAGATGATCGTCCACAAGGTAAACCTCAAGGCAAGAGCGGCGAAAACCGCGGAAAATCAAAACCTAAGTCGTCAACAGAAACAAATCGATCGGACACTAAATCGGACGCGCCTAAAGGCGACCGGAAACGAAGTGACGCGCCCAGAGGTAAAGGTCGTAATGAAGGACAAAAAAGTGGACAAAGTGCAGGCCGTTCAAACGTCTCTCGCGACGGAAAACCTGCTGAATTTAAGCGTAAGCCGCGACCAAATGGTGGCGGACGCAGTGGCGGCCCGTCTAAGGCGCACGGCGGAGGTAAAACACCGGGTCGTGAGGGCGGTCAAAACAGGAATAACCCGAATAATAAGGGGGGTGTTTCCTCTACTTCCGGGCGTTCGTCCAACAGGCGCGCGGCGCCGAAAAACCCTAATTCTGGCCGAAATCGCTAAAGTCTAAGTAAAAAAGACCGTCGTGGAAACGACGGTCTTTTCAGATAAAGATCATTACGTGAACTTTAAACTACGTGATGACTATGAAAGTGCCGCAAGCGGAGTGTCCAGAGAGACACTTAATTTCTTTCTTAATAGTCTGATATTAGCTGTGTATATTATATATTTCTCTCAGATCTTTTAACAAACAGCCTTAAAATATAACTCATTATAGCGTTTTTCAGCGTTTCAATCTTAATAGCGACAAAAATCTGTCTGAAAGTTGACGCATTTCTGTGCGAGTCAGTTAAGCTCAGGGACAGAGAGCGGAAGTTTTATATCCATTTTGATGAGTTCCTAAATGTGAGACATATAAATCTATCTCATGAAACACCGTGGCGACTCATTCGTTTAAAGGCTTTGATATGAAAAAATCCGCGCTATTTGGTATGCTTATTCCGTTTCTGTTTATTGTAGCGTGGTGGGCGGGTTATGCCCTATATAACCCAGCATCAAATACAGAGGCTCAGGTAAATTCTAGCGTCGTTTCAGTGACACCTATTGAACAATCCCAGCCCACAATACCCCCGCATGTAAGCTTACCTGTCCGTTCACAAGCCAAAACTAAGACCGTGTTTGCGTATAAAAAATGGGGCATTGACGAGAGCGCCGAACAGGCAAAAGCGTGTTTTGAGTTTTCTCAGCCTGTTTTAAGTCGCGATGACGTGACCTTATCTGATTATGTCAGGGTCGTCCCAAAGCTACCTTTATCCATTACCGCAAAATCAACCGAACTCTGTATGGGCGGGTTTAACTTTGACAGTCTCTATACGATTACGTTTTTAAAGGGCCTGCCATCATCAAACCCTGACCTAAAGCTTACCCAAGACGTCTCTGTTGATATCGCTTTCGAGGATCGCCCCGCTTATGTGGCGTTTGCGGGCGAGGGCATAATCCTGCCACGCATCAATTCGCAAGGTTTGGGCGTTGAGACGATTAATGTCGGTATGTTATCCGTTGAAATTGCCCGCGTCGGGGAGCGTATGGTCGGTCGTCGGGATCCGCAGTCTGGAACGGCGACGCAAGAAGGCGAGTATTCTTGGGAATATAATGACGCGGCGAAAAATATCCGATCAATTATATGGACAGGTGAAATCCCCGTTAAAACTCAGAAAAATCAAAAAGTGACAACGGTTATCCCAATTTCAGAACTAACGGGCCCGCTCGATCCCGGCGCTTATATTGTAACCGTTGAACGCACTCATGATGAAAATGAGAGAAATATCGCCCGTGCATGGCGGTGGATTATTTCAACGGACCTTGCGCTCTCGAGCTATAACGGAAAGGACGGCTTAAGCGTTGCCGTGCGCTCTATTGATACCGCGCAGCCGCAATCCGATATCGAGTTGCGGCTTGTTGCTGAAAATAATGACGTGCTTGGCACACAAATAACAGGGGCGGACGGCATGGCCCGTTTTCCTGCGCCTTTGCTAAAAGGTAAGGGTGTTAGTCGACCAAAAATGGTCATGGCCTTTGGTAAGGACAAGGATTTCACAGTTCTTGATCTGACGCGTGCGCCCTTAGATATCTCTGAAAATGATGTTACGGGGCGATCTGTTCGTCACGAAACAGATGTCTACGGATTTTCAGATCGGGGTGTTTATCGTCCAGGTGAACGCGCGAATCTGACCTTTCTATTTCGGGATATGGAAGGCCGTGCTGCCAGCTTACAACCCGTAACCCTCTCAGTTTTACGTCCAAACGGTTTGGAAGTGTACTCTGAACGCCTCTCGAGCGAGGCGATTGAAGACGTATCGAGTACGTTGATTTGGAGCTATGATGTTCCGAAATCGGCCCAAAGAGGGGTTTGGACCGTCAACGTTTCGCAAGACGGCATGGGGCAAATTGGCCGCACGCAGTTCTCGGTCGAAGATTTTGTCCCTGCTAAATTACGGCTTTCTGTTGAGGCTGAAACGACGCCCATGCGGTCAGATTCGCGGCGTGATATCGTAATTGATAGTCAGTTTCTCTACGGCGCACCTGGTGCGGGTCTGGAAGGCGAAGCTGAGGCTCGTATCCGTATCGACCCAAAACCTTTCAAGCAATTTTCGGAATATGCGTTTGGCGCCAAAGGTGAGGTGTTTGAAGAACGATTGATAACACTCGGTACGGGCGTAACGGACGGCGCGGGCAAATTGCCGCTTTCTTTAGATTTGAAATCTCAGCGTATCAAAACCAGTCATCCTCTGCGTGCTGAAATCACGGTGGGTGTATCGGAGCCAGGGGGTCGGTATGTCAGAGATAGCCTATTTATTCCGATCCGAACGCAAGAGACCTATTTAGGCTTGAAACCCGAATTTTCATATCGTCGGGCTCCCCGAAATAAACCCGTTGAAATCAAAGTGATTTCCGTAAACCGTTCGGGCGAGTCTGTCTCTCAGGATGTAACGTGGACGCTCTATTCCGAAGACTGGGATTATCAGTGGTTTCGCGAAGGAGGGCGCTGGAAGTATCGTCGGGATAAGCGCGACGAAGTCATAGAGTCTGGGACTCTGACAATTCAAGCGGGGGCGCCTGCCGCGTGGTCACAACGCCTAAATTGGGGAAATTACCGATTAGAGGTAAAAGCATCGGATGATAGCCAATCGAGTTATGCATTTGCCGTTGGATGGGGCGAGGCGTCCCTGACAGATCGCCCTGATAGTTTACAAATGGCGGGCCCAAGTGAGCCTCTGTCTAACGGAGACCCCATCACGCTCTCGCTCAATTCGCCTTATGCGGGGCTTGCGAGCCTTGTTATCGCGGACGAAAATGTGCGGTTTGTAAAAAACATTCAGGTCCCAGAGGGTGGGTCAGAAATTACGCTCCCCTTTGATGAAAGCTGGGGGCAGAGCGTCTATGCCATGCTGACGGTCTATACGCCGCGCGATGTTGTCGGACGACCTGTGCCAAGGCGCGCGGTCGGAATATCCTATATTGAGAGAGATAGGTCTCAGCAAAAATTGACCTTAGATATTAAAACACCTGATGTTTTGCGACCCCGTCTGGAACATGATTTCACAGTCTCTGTAAAAAACCTGCCGAGAGGTGAAAAGGTATGGATGAGTTTTGCGGCTGTTGACGAAGGTATTTTGCAACTGACCAAGTTCAAATCTCCAGATGCCACGCAGTATTTCTTTGGGAAAAAGGCCTTTGGATTAACTGTACGAGATGACTATGCACGGCTCCTAAATCCAAATCTAGGAACGCCTGCGATTGCAAATTCTGGCGGCGATAGTTTAGGCGGCGAAGGCCTGACGGTCGTCCCGACCAAAACCGTATCTCTGTTTGAGGGTCCTGTTCAAATTAAAAATGGCAAGGCCGTTATCACACTTGATATCCCTGACTTTAACGGCGAATTGCGTTTAATGGCAACCGCATGGAGTGCGTCCGCTGTCGGCAGCGCCTCTCGCCCCGTTACGGTTCGGGATAAAGTCCCTGCCATTGTTGGACTGCCCCGTTTCCTTGCGCCCGGTGACCGTGCGTTTGCAACGGTATCTTTGGATAATATTGAGGGTCGAGCCGGAAAATATTCGGCGGAACTCACCACGACTGGCTTAGTCACGGGCGGGGGCGTGACAGACTTTAATTTAGAAAAAGGCGAACGACGCGAAGACCGGTTAGAGCTTAATGCGACGCAGATCGGACTAGAAACCTTGAAATTAAACGTCTCAGGTGTAGGCGGGTATAAGACCGTCTCCGACTTTCCAATTGAGATAAGATCACCGTTTCGGCCCTTCACAACGTCCAAGCTGACTTTGATAGAGGCGGGTAAAAGCATGACGCTTGATAAAACCATAGCGTCTGAATTTGTTGAAAACAGCACAGACATATCCGTCTCGTTTTCGGCAATGGCAGGTTTAGATGCCCGTCCTTATGTCCAATCCCTCGCACGATATCCTTATGGGTGTACGGAGCAGACCGTCAGCACGGCGATGCCGCTTTTATATTCAGAGCGCTTGGGCGGGTTTGCAGACCAATCTGATTTTAAAACACGCCAAGGTATGCGCGACGCGATTGATCGACTGGTTGCCCGTCAATCCTCAGACGGCGCTTTTGGTCTTTGGCGCGAGGGTGATGGGTATGCGCGTCCATGGCTTGGCGTTTACGTGACTGATTTCCTCCGCCGCGCGGAAGAGGCGGGCTATTATGTTCCAGAGACTGTTACAAAGAGATCCCTTTCTGCGATGCGTAAAATTGCAGAAATGCCTGAATATACGAATGTAAAATATGATTTCAGTTATGGATTACGTTACGGCGATAATGAGCGCGCTGAGACATTAAAATCCGAAGCCGCGGCCTATGCGCATTATGTGTTGGTTAAATCAGGTAAGGGCGATTTGAGCGGTCTACGGTATCTTTTTGATACTCAGAGCAAAGTGATAAAGACACCAATAGCGCAGGCATATTTAGGTGCGGCGCTAGAGCTGATGGGGGATAACCGCCGCGCAAAACAGGCCTTCGAGATGGGTAAAAAACTGTCTAATCAATCTTCTAAATACGATTATTACCAGTCACCGCTTAGAGACGCGGCAGGGTATATCATAGCCAGAGCGGATGCGGGATTATCCAATGACACGCTTTCAATGGTGGATGTGTTCTTAAAATCTATGAAGTCTCCCGAAGATTTAAACACTCATGAAAAGGCCTATGTGATTTTAGCCATTGAGGCTTTGTCAAAAGGGCAAGACGTCCCTGAAATTGAAACTATGGGCTTGGCTCCGCAGGAGGGTTCAAATAAAGCGCAGTTTAAGCTCTTTCTGAAAGACATTGAAAAGTCTCCTGAATTTATCAATCGCGGAGACACGCAAACATGGGCCATGGTGACAATATCTGGCACGCCGAAGGCGCCGCCGACCGCGCGTGCAGACGGGTTTAAAATTGCAAAATCTGTCTTCATGAAAGACGGAACCCCTTATACGGGCACGCCCGTAAAACAAGGAGAAAGCCTGATCGTGAAGGTCGCGTTTTCATCTGATTATCGAAAAGACCGTACTGTTGTTTTGGCAGATCTCTTACCCGCGGGATTTGAAATAGAAACGGTTCTTAGACCCGAAGACGGATCCCGTAAAAGCGGAATAAAGGGGGCATATGCTTATTTGGGTGACATTTCAGACTTTAGTATCGCAGAGGCGCGTGATGATCGTTTCGTAGCATCCGTGCAATCTGATGCTAGAGAGGGCTATAATGCCGCCTATGTGATGCGCGCCGTAACGCCCGGGGATTATATATTCCCAGGCGCCGTGTTGGAAGATATGTACCGCCCCGCTGAACTTGCATTGACAGAAAGTTCGCGCATTTCAATCGTAAATTCACCGACATTTTAATGTGTAAAAACATCCAATACCCAAAGGCGTTTAAGGTGTTCTTATTTGGTCTTTTGGGCCTTGTGCTCGGCCTGAACATAGTTTTTCCGCCTGAAATCAGTCGGTTAAAGGAGGTTTCTCCAGTTGTTTTAGACAAGGATGGCCAGTGGATTTCTGCCTATACGGTTAAAGGCGGGACATGGCGCATTGCAGCGGATCTTAAACAGATAGATAAGCGGTTTTTAGACCGCTTGTTAGCGTATGAAGATAAAAGATTTCATACCCATAGCGGCGTCGATCCTCTTGCTGTCCTTCGCGCCACACGGAGTGTTTTTCGCGAAGGAGACGCTGTATCAGGGGCCTCCACGATTACGATGCAACTTGTCAGATTACTAGATCCGCGCCCTCGGACATTGACGTCTAAAGTTATTGAAAGCTTCCGAGCACTTCAATTGGAGTTGTTTTTATCCAAGACAGAAATATTGGAAAGCTATTTAACATTTGCACCTTACGGCGGAAATATTGAGGGTATTGAGGCGGCGAGCCGAACCTATTTTGGCAAAGCCCCAAAGCGATTAACGGATGCAGAAATTGCACTTTTGATTGCATTGCCCCAGGCACCAGAAGCGCGTCGTCCTGATATTAGACAAAAGGGCGCGAGAACAGGACGAGCAAAAGTCTTGGACAAACTCGCGCGCTCTGGCGTTATCTCAAAAATTCAAGCGCTAGAAGCAAATGAAGCGCCTATGCCTAAAACGCGGATTGCTCTACCCGAACTTGCATGGATTACAGGATACGGTCTGGCTGAGCCTGGTAAAACAACACACACAACCCTTGATAAAAATTTGCAATCTGATCTTGAAGTTTTAACCCGAAACTTTGTCTCCAACCTCGATGATACTGTGAATGTCGCGGTAACTATTGTTGAAAATAAGACGCTTTCGGTGAGGGCCCACATCGCTTCAGCGGACCGAGCGCGTCCGGGCGGTTGGATAGATATGACCCGTCAAAAACGGTCGCCTGGCTCTACGTTAAAACCATTTGTTTACGGGGTGGCCATGGATACTGGCATCATATCACCTGCTTCAATTTTAAATGATGCGCCGACACGTTTTGGACAATACCAACCTGAGAATTTCAACCGAAGATATCACGGAAAAGTCCGAGTTTTTGAAGCCTTACGCCATAGCTTAAACGTTCCAGCTGTTGCTGTTCTTGATAAAGTCGGAGGTCAAAAATTTGAAGATATTTTGGTCAACCTAGGTATAGATATTACGCGTCGTGGTGGAGCGGAGGAGCAAGCAGGACTCGCCTTGGCCCTTGGCGGGGCGGGGCTGACCGTTAATGACCTTGCCGTATTATATGCAGGGATTGCAAATGAAGGTCGCGTCTCAGACCTCCGCTGGCTTCGCGACGCAGAAAGCCAAACGCGACGGATGTTTTTACCCAAAACAGCCCGCGATATTTCATCTATATTACGGCAAGCGCCGACACCTTCGGGGCGTGTGCCAAATTGGCTGTCTGAAAATTCACCCGCAATTGCTTATAAAACAGGAACGTCTTACGGGTTTCGGGATGCATGGGCGGCGGGCTATACGGATAAATGGACGGTTATTGTTTGGGTTGGGCGACCCGATGGTGGCCCCAGACCCGGGCAGACGGGACGCCTCGTGGCCGCGCCGCTTTTGTTTGATATCTTTAGCCTTCAGCCTAATAGCTTTGAAATAAATCCGTTTCAGCAAGACCCAAAAGCACCAGAAGGAATTACGCGGTTAAATAGCGATTTTGATACCGCGCCTCAAATTATTTTCCCGCCTGATAAGGCTGAGCTTTTCGCCGCTCGTCTGGGCGCGAAGAGTCGCGGTTTCACACTTTCTGCCCGAGCCGAGACAGATAAGGTACGGTTTTTCGTGGATGGGCGCTCAATTCGTTCCGTAAATGGACGTACGGTATGGCGCCCCGAAAGTGCAGGATTTTATTCCGTCACTGCCATTGACGAAGAGGGGCGAATTGCGCGTTCAAATATTGAGGTCATTACCGCGCTACCATAAAGTGCATATCTATAGCTTATTTTATGTGCGTTATTGCTACGTTTGTCATATAGAGTGATTTGAAAGAGAGCGCTTATGTCAGACAGTTTTTACGGACAATTACAAAACGATTTAGAAGGCCTTAAATCCGAAGGCTTGTATAAATCTGAGCGTTTAATCACCAGTAAGCAATCTGCTGATATTCATGTCACTGAAAACGGCAAGACCCGTGAGGTTATAAATTTTTGCGCGAATAATTATTTGGGATTGGCCGACCATCCCGATTTAATTATGTCAGGGAAAACCGCGCTTGATACGCATGGCTACGGTATGGCATCCGTGCGGTTCATCTGCGGAACGCAAGCGCAACACAGAGAATTAGAGCAAAAAATCGCAGACTGGCTCGGCTTTGAAGACAGTATTCTATACGCCGCGTGCTTTGACGCGAATGGCGGTGTTTTCGAGCCGTTACTTTCAGCAGAGGATGCCATTATCTCTGACGCGCTCAATCACGCGTCTATCATTGATGGTATACGACTGTGTAAAGCTCAACGGTTTCGGTACAAAACCTCCGATATGGCCGACTTAGAAACACAGCTTAAATCCGCGCGCGAAGGCGATGCACGTCATATTATGATCGCCACTGACGGCGTGTTTTCTATGGACGGAACAATCGCAAAGCTCGACGAAATTTGTGACTTAGCCGATAAGTATGAAGCGCTCGTCATGGTGGATGATTGTCATTCAACGGGATTTTTAGGCGAGGGCGGGCGTGGTACCGCAGCCTTCCATAAGGTCGAAGGTCGGATTGATATTCTGACAGGGACGCTCGGCAAAGCGCTTGGCGGGGCAATGGGCGGGTTTACCTGCGCCAAAGCCTCTGTCGTTGATATGTTGCGTCAAAAATCGCGGCCTTATTTGTTCTCGAACTCTCTTGCGCCGTCGCTTGTTGGCGCGAGTTTGACCGCCATAGACCTTACAAAAAACGGAGACGCTCTTCGCACGCAACTCTTTAAAAATGCAAAACAGTTTCGCGACGGTATGACAAAGGCGGGGTTTGATCTCCCGCCCGGTGAGCATCCAATTATCCCCGTCATGTTAGGCGATTCTGTTATCGCGCAAAAAATGGCTGCGCGCCTCTTGGACGAAGGCATTTATGTGATCGGATTTTTCTTTCCTGTCGTTCCAAAAGGGCAAGCCCGTATTCGAACGCAAATGAGCGCGGCGCACACTTCAGATCACATAGAAAAAGCGATTGCGAGCTTTACCAAGGTCGGCAAGGAATTGGGAATTATATGACCAAGACAATGAAAGCCCTTGTCAAAGCTAAGGCTGAAAAAGGCCTGTGGCTCCAAGAGGTTCCAATTCCGGATATACAGCCAAATGAGGTTTTGATAAAAATCGAGCGTACCGCCATTTGCGGAACCGACATGCATATTTATAAATGGGATGAATGGGCGCAGAAAAACGTACCGGTACCATTAGTCGTTGGGCATGAATATGGCGGGATTGTTGCGGCAATCGGCTCGACCGTAAAACGGGTCAAAGTCGGTGACCGCGTAACGGGTGAGGGACATGTTGTTGGCAATCGCTCCAGAAATGCGCGTGCAGGGCGCTTTCACCTAGACCCTGATACGCGCGGAATCGGCGTAAACCTTCCCGGCGCCTTTGCCGAATATTTGGCGCTTCCAGAATTTAATGTGATTCCGCTAAAGCCCGATTTTCCGCTCGAAATTGCCGCGATCATGGACCCGCTGGGCAATGCCGTTCATACGGCGCTCTCATTTGATCTGGTTGGTGAGGACGTTTTAATTACAGGGGCTGGGCCAATTGGCATCATGGCGGCGGCTGTCGCCGAAAAATCTGGCGCGCGTCGTATTGTCCTGACCGATATCAATGATTGGCGATTAAATTTTGCCAAATCTGTCGCCCCCAACACGCATATGGTCAATACGCTCAACACAGATCTTCGTAATGTTATGAAAGACATTGGTATGGAAGAGGGGTTTGATGTCGGTTTGGAAATCAGCGGCGCAGAACCTGCATTTAATCAAATGCTCGATGTGATGTTAATGGGCGGAAATATCGCCATGTTAGGTATTCCTTCCAAGCCTTTCCCAGTTGATTTTGGCAAGCTCGTCGGGAAGGCTTTGACTGTGCGCGGGATCTACGGTCGTCAAATGTACGAAACATGGTATAAAATGCTCGCACTCCTTGATAGCGGACTTGATATGTCGCCTATGATTACGCACCGTTTCGCGGCCTGCGATTTCCAAGAGGCGTTTGATCTGATGGAAACAGGTAAGACAGGGAAAGTAATCCTTAATTGGAATGAAATCTAATGACGGATTACGTGCCGCTTGAGGGGTATGAATTTGTAAGTCCAGAGGACATGCAGATACGGGCAGACGAAATGCGCACACTCTTATCAACACGGCGTACAATTCGTGATTTTTCTGACCAGCCCGTCTCGCAAGAGGTCATAGAAACTTGCATTCGCGCGGCAGGGACCGCGCCCAGCGGGGCCAATCATCAGCCCTGGTATTTTGTGGCAATTTCAGATCCTGATATAAAGCGCCAAATCAGACTGGCGGCAGAAGTAGAGGAACACGAATTTTACGAAGGTCGCGCCTCTGCTGAATGGCTAGACGCGTTGACACCTTTAGGGACAGATGCGCAGAAACCCTTTTTGGAGACCGCTCCATGGCTTATTGCTGTCTTTGCACAAAGGCGCGGCGGCGCATTAGCGGGCGATGATAAGAAAAATTATTACGTCACAGAGTCCGTAGGTCTGGCGACAGGTATGTTAATTACGGCTTTGCATGCGGCAGGGCTTGGAATTTTGACACATACGCCTGCGCCTATGGGGTTTCTTACAGAGATTTGCGGGCGACCGAAAACCGAGAAACCGTTTGTCCTCATGGTTGTAGGGTATCCCGCAAAAAATGCAAAAGTGCCAGCCCATGCTTTGGTCAAGAAAGAACTTCCAGAGTTTAGTACTTTCCTCACAGAGTAGTCAGATTTCACATTATACATTGTAAGCTTTTAGGAACAGGCTCATAGACAGATGTGTTTCAGGCCTTTGTGCCTTTCTGAAAGTCATCTGTTTTGTCTCAAAATATTTCGAAATCTCCACCCATTGCTGCCTCTCTAAAAATTGACATTCCTCTTTGGGAATTTGTTGCCATGATGGCGACCTTGCTGGCGTTAAATGCGCTTGCGATTGATACAATGTTGCCCGCACTTGCAGAGATCGGTAAATTTTACCAAGTCGAAAACCCCAATGATCAGCAGCTCGTTATTTTCTCCTACATATTAGGATTTGGAATACCACAGCTCTTTTTTGGACCGATCTCTGATCGGTTTGGACGCAAAGGCCTTCTGCAATTTAGTTTGATTGGATATTCGATCACGGCCTTTTGGTGCATGGCGGCGAATAGTTTTGAAATGTTACTCGCAATACGGTTTTTGCAAGGGGTGTTTTCTGCGGGCGCGCGCGTCATTGCAGGCGCCGTTATTCGCGATGTCACATCTGGCCGCGTTATGGCAAAGGTTATGTCGCTCGTGTTGACCGTCTTTATGATCGTTCCGATACTCGCGCCCGGAGTTGGTACGATTATTATGAAATTTGCCCATTGGAAATGGACGTTTGGAATTTTAGGTTTTGCAGGTATGGCGACGTTCGTTTGGACATTTCTAAGATTGCCGAAGACTTTACCGGTCGAAAAACGTCGACCTCTAGATCCAAAATCTATTCTATCAGCCTATTGGACCGTTATGACGACGCGTGTGACCCTTGGATATATGGCGGCAAGTGGGATAATTTTTGGCGCACTCTTTGCCTTTATCGGGGCCTCTGAACAAATTTTTGCGGATGCTTTTGGAAAAGGGGATAAGTTTTGGCTGTGGTTTGGTATCATCGCAGTCATGCTCGCCATTGCAAACTTTATGAATTCAAAGATTGTTGAACGCGTGGGGATGCGCCGTATCAGTCACGCCGTTATGCTGGCGTTTATTGGGTTCTCGATTTTAAACTTAATTGCTATGCCGCTGACAGGTGAAAACTTCTACGTCTTCCTGTTTATATTCGCCCTGACATTTGCCTGTTTTGGAATGATGGGCGCTAATTTTGCGGCGCTCGCCTTGGAACCTTTGGGCGAGATGTCAGGAACCGCGAATGCAGCATACGGGTTTGCCACCAGTACAGTGTCGAGCTTAATCGGCTTAGCCGTCGCGCGACAATTTGACGGGACTATTATGCCAATTTTGGGTGGGTTCTTAGTGCTTGGGGTTGCTTCGCTTTTCGTGGTTCTGTTGACGGAAAAAGGCAAATTGTTCGAACTTGGCGAAGGTAAAAGTTAAGTCGAGTAATTAAAAAAAGAGCTGACCGAAGCCAGCTCTTTTTAAATTTTATTTATTTGCTTCAAGGTCAAAGTCTTTATATTGGACTTTTAATTCTCTTTTGAGAATTTTACCTGTTGCGCCGAGCGGCAGGGCGTCAACGAATACAATCGCATCTGGCAACCACCATTTTGCGCATTTGGCCTCAATACATTTTTTGATTTCGTCCTTGTCAGGTGTTGTACCTGGGACAGCTTGGACAATCAGCATTGGCCGTTCTTGCCATTTTTCGTGCCGCACACCGATACAGGCTGCCATAGAGACTTCGGGATGGTCACAGGCTGCGTTTTCAACTTCGATTGAGCTGACCCATTCACCGCCTGATTTAATCACATCCTTAGATCGGTCCGTGATTTCCATATAGCCTTGGGGATGAAGTGCGGACACGTCGCCCGTCGCAAACCAACCATCGTCTGTGAAATTGTCAGATCCTGCGCCTTTGAAATATCCCGATGCGACCCATGGCCCACGAACTTGTAAATGGCCTGACGTCTCGCCGTCTTCGGGGAGGATTTCGCCTTCGTCAGAGACGATACGCATTTCAACGCCAAAGATACGACGACCTGCTAATAACTTATGCGCGACAGTGCTGTCATAATCGTCAAGGTCCGTTGTAAAGTGCGGACAATATGTCGAGCCAAGCGGACTTGTTTCCGTCATGCCCCAGCCTTGTTGCATTGGAATGTTCAACTCTTGCTCATAAGCACGGAGCAGGGATTCGGGTAATGCAGACCCACCGACGAGCGCTTTATTAACCGTTGGGAGACTTTCTCCCGTTGATTTGACGTGATTATAAATCCCAAGCCAAACGGTCGGAACACCCGCCATCAGTGTCACTTTTTCTTGGTTGATGATGCGCGTTAGGTTCGGCCCGTCCAGACCTGGACCTGGCATCACAAGCTTTGCGCCGACCATAGCAGCGGAATAGACAAGGCCCCACGCGCTGACATGGAACATAGGAACGACGGCCAAAATGACGTCATTTCCGCCTGCGCCGATAACGTCTTTAAAGCTGCCCGCCATTGCGTGCAGAATTGTCGAGCGATGTGAATAGAGCACGCCTTTTGGGTCACCCGTTGTGCCTGATGTATAACAGAGCGTACTTGCCGTGTTTTCATCAAAGACAGGCCATTCGATTTGTTCGGAGTGCCCTTTAATAAAGCTCTCATAATCCGTGACATCTGTTTTATAGTCTGGCAAGCTGTCGCTATCGCACATGCAAATCCATTTTTTGACTGTGGGACACATGGCCGACACGCCGTCAACGATCGGGCCAAAGGTCGTATCAAACATCAAAATTGTGTCTTCGGCGTGATTGACCATCCACGCAATTTGTTCGGGTTTTAGGCGCGGGTTGATCGTATGAACGACTGCGCCAATTGAGGACACCGCGTAGTAGATTTCAATATGGCGATAATTATTCCACGCAATTGTTGCAACGCGGTCGCCTTCTTTGATACCTGCATCCAACAATGCATTTGCGAGCTTTCTCACTCGGGTTGCGCAATCTGACCACGTATATCTGTGCTCTGATAAATCAGCATTGAGTGTGAAGATTTCGCGGTCTTTATGAACCTTATTTGCGTGTTCAATCAAATCACTTATTAAAAGCTCTCGCTTCATCATTAAGCCCAGCATACGTTCCTCCCAGAGAGATAGTTTTTTCATTTTCTCTCATCTATTATGCATAGCGTCAACTGCGGAGGCCCAGATGTTACCAGACTATCATGATGTTCTTGATGCAGAAAAACGCTTGGACGGGCACGCAATTAAAACCGAGCTTATGCGGAGTGATGTTATCGATGACTTAACGGGTAAAAATGTTTGGTTTAAGCCCGAATGCCTTCAAAAAGTGGGGGCGTTTAAATATCGGGGTGCGTATAACCGACTGTCAGCCATGACCGAACTTGAACGGCAAAAGGGTGTCGTCGCCTATTCATCTGGTAATCACGCTCAAGGCGTGTCGCGCGCGGCAAAAGAACTTAAGATGAGTGCAGTTATCGTTATGCCAGAAGATGCCCCCGCCGTGAAAGTTGCAGGCGTTAAATCCGACGGTGCAGAAATTGTCTTTTATGACAGATCCACTCAATCACGAGAGGAAATCGCGGCGCAAATTTCAAAGCAAGACGGTCGAACAATTATACCGTCATATGATGATCCTTTCATCATTGCAGGCCAAGGCACAGTCGGTTTAGAAATTGCACGTTTTCATATTGATTTTGACGGATTGATTACATGTATAGGTGGGGGCGGTCTTTGCGCAGGTATCTCGCTTGCTATGCAAGAATTGTCGCCTCGAACCCAACTCTTTGGCGCAGAACCACAGGATTATAATGACCACCAAATGTCTTTAAGGGCGGGCGCCCGCATTGCTTTGTCTGTACCTGCGCCCACGCTCTGTGACGCCCTTATGACACCCACACCTGGCACGCTGACATGGCAGATTAATCAACCTGTGATATCTGATGTTTTCACAGTTTCTGACCGGTCTTGCCTAATGGCTATGGCGATAGCCAAACGTGAGCTTGGCGTTCAGTTAGAGCCGGGCGGGGCTGTCGCAATGGCGGCGTTACTGGAAGGTGCCTTATCCGAACAGGCAGACCTTCAAACGATTTGTATAATTCTATCAGGTGGTAATGTGGACCCCGCCATCGCAAAGCGTGCAGACCAAATGCTTCAGAATTAGGCTTGCGCCACAAAAAATTATGAGGTGAGACTAAGAGTCGAAATTAAAACGCGCCACTTGATATGTGCTTCGATAACTTATTCTCGGTCTGATTGCCGTTTTGTCGCGCACGGTAAACCTGCATGTTTTCCATAACGCGGTGCACGTAATTCCGTGTCTCAGAGAACGGGATACTTTCTAACCAATCAATTGGATCAATTTGCCCTTTGCGCGGATCGCCGTAAGCGCGCACCCATTTTTTGACCCGACTTGGCCCCGCATTATATGCGGCGGCCGCCATAATATATGAACCGTCATAATTGCGTAAAAGGTCGTGCAAATGCAGAGCGCCTAATTTCGCGCTGTAATCGATATCCGTCGTCATACGTGACCGACTATACGGAATACGGTGCTTACGCGCTGTGGTCCGCGCCGTTCCGTTTATCATTTGCATAAGGCCATAAGCGCGGGCGGAACTCACGGCTTTATAATTAAATTCGCTCTCTTGTCGCGCAATCGCATAGACAAACGGAATGTCAAAACTACCCTTCAAGTTTCCAATCGCAGAAATCATTGGATAGCCAGACTCTGTCAACATTGACTGAAAGCGCGAGGCTTGTTTAGCGGCCCGAATAGACGGGCGCATATATCCATATTGCTTGCCTAATGAGGACAGGAGTGAAAGCTCTTCTAATGATCCAAGATCATCATCTAAATGAAACGAGAAATATGTATAATGCCGCTCATCGCCGAGCTCTCCTAATATTTGCATCGCCTTCACACGAGGATCCGCGTAAAAACTCGCTTGATAGGCGACGGGCGAAGCTTCTGTCGGGAGTAAAATTCTCGAATTATTTCCGTCGAGTTTTTGCCCTGCCAATAGACCATAATATGTATTTTGAAATTGAGACGCGGCAAGGAAATGTGAACTAGCCTGTCCGTCGCGTAAGTCCTCAGACGCGCGACCCAGCCAATAACTGGCCCGACTCTTGGACACAGGAAACGTCACATTGTCATTCAAACGTTGAAAATGCTGTTTGGCTTCTTGTGGGCGCTTTAGTTTTGTCAAAGCGAGCCAGCCTGCCAAAAACTCTGCTTCCGCAAATTGCGCACCACGTTCAAAACCGTGATTTTGGGTTAAGATATACGCGTCGCTATATTTACGCTGTTCAATTGCCCAATATGTCATAATTTTACGCTCTGTCCAAAGACGTTTTTTTCCGTCTTCGGATTTTGGGGCCGTTTTCATGGAGAGGTAAACGGGCAGTGCATATTCTTTTGACTTACGTTTGCGTCTCCACCGCGCGCGCTCAAACAAAAGACCAATATCGTTTCTGGCCGAGCGCGGCACCGCACTGATCGCGGCATCCATTCCGTTTCCATTTAACGCCACACGCATACGCGCGTTTGATAGCGCGCGATATTCTGGCGTCATTAACCCCATTAAACCGTTCACCTTGGAAAAATGCCGCGACCCTAACCAGATAAGGTGGTCCGCGCGGGCATTATGATCTGCCTTTGAAAGGCGAGTGCCGTAGGCTTTGTAGATTTGTTTTTGGCGGTCACGGGTTAATTTAGACTCGCGCCAAGCATGTTTTAACCAACGATCTCCAGATGATTTATCGCCGAGCTTGTAATGCGCGCGGGCAAGTGCGGCGCGGCCTTCACCCGATACGGGTTCTTCGCCTAAAAACCAATTCAATGTCGCTTGCGGCGTAAGGGGTTTATCCCACATGCGCGCTTCGGCTTTGGCGCGAATTGTCGTCATGCGCGGCCAATCCCCAAGGGATTGCGTAACAAATGTCATTTCCTCAAAACGGACATTTGGGTCGCGCGTAGCCCGCATCCAAAGTAAAACATTTTTTGCCGTGCGATCAGATATTTTACGGTGGCTTTTTGCGACATTGACCCAGTCTTGTCGTTTGGCCGCTTTAAATCCTTTTCTAAAGTTCTTTGCATCTTCATCGGTAAGGTGGCTGGACGTAATTTTTATAGTAGGCTTTAGTTTAGGAGACGGCACCAGTGCCGCAGCTGGGAGGCTTGAGCTTAAGAAGATAGCGAATGCGTAAAACAACACCAGACAGGCCCGAACAAAGTCTCGCGACATATTACCGACCACTCCGCATCGTAAAATGGAAAGGCGTGCCCAAAAAATATCGGCCGTGTTATTGAATCGCTCTGTCTGCATAAGCGCACACTAATCAGTGTCTTGCCAAGGGCAAGGAAAGAAAACGTGAAGGCGAACAAATAACACTTATACGCGCTCAGAGAGTGGTGACATTCAGAAATTAAAAGCGTAGATACACTGAAAACATTTTAGAAAGGCCGGATATGTTACCGGATACGATTAAAGGCTCAATCGTCGCGCTTGTGACTCCCTTCAAAGATGGGAAGATCGACGAAACTGCGTTTCAAGATTTTATCGAATGGCAAATTGCGTCTGGAACGCGGGGCCTTGTGCCGTGCGGAACGACAGGAGAGTCGCCCACTCTATCTGATACAGAACATAAACGCGTTATTTCGCTAACTGTAGAAGCGGCCAAAGGGCGTGTGCCTGTTATTGCGGGTGCAGGGTCAAATGAGACGACTGTGTCGATAGCGTATTGCAAGCATGCAAAAGAGCTCGGCGCGAATGCCGCTATGGTGGTGACGCCTTATTATAATAAGCCAAGCCAAGAAGGCATTTATCAGCATTTCAAAGCGATTACCGAATCCGTGGATATTCCGATTATTGCCTATAATGTCCCAAGTCGGAGTATTGTAGACATTTCAAATGATACGATGGGGCGCCTATCAAAGCTTCCGACGATAATCGGATGTAAGGATGCTACGGGTGATATTTCGCGTGTCAGCGGCCTGATTGATCGGTGCGGAGAAGACTTCATTCAATTGTCAGGTGATGACCCGACGTCTCTTGGGCACGCGGTTCATGGCGGTCAAGGCGCAATTTCTGTGGGTGCCAATATCGCCCCTAAACAATATGCCGAATTTCACGAAGCCTTACTCAGCAAAGACTTTGTTCTGGCTCAGAAACTTAATCATAAACTCGACCGACTCCATAAAGATCTGTTTGTTGATCCAAGTCCAGCTCCGACAAAATATGGGCTTAGCCTTTTAGGGCGGATGGATGTGGATGTGCGTTTGCCGATAACACTGTGCCGCGAAGAAACGAAAGCAATCGTTGCAATGGCTATGCGCCGCGCAGGTGTAGCTCTGAAAGATAAGGCGTAATTAGTGGCGCCTAAAAAGCAGATAACACATGGGAAGTTGATCGCGGAGAACCGTCGTGCACGGTTTGATTACGCTATTGAGGACACGTTTGAAGCTGGAATTATGTTGGTCGGAACAGAAGTCAAGGCCTTGCGCGAAGGTCGGGCCAATATCGCAGAAAGCTACGCGACGATTGACGGAACAGAAGCCTATATTATTAACGCCAATATTCCGATTTACGCCCCTGCGAGTCAGTTTAATCATCTGCCGACACGTCCGAGAAAGCTCCTTTTGAAACGTCGGGAAATCAACAAATTGATTGGTGAAACACAGAAGAAAGGTCGCACGATTGTGCCACTGAAAATGTATTTCACAGAACGCGGCAAAGCCAAGCTCTTGCTTGGCGTGGGCGTCGGTAAGCGCGATATTGATAAGCGCCAAACACAGAAAACCCGTGATTGGCAAAAACAAAAAGCCCGCATCATGCGAGAGCGTAGCTAGCCCATTAGTTTTCGCTAATAAGCTTACGAATGTCGTTAAAGACGTCGTAAAACATTTTCTCTGTTAAACGTTTCGTGTTCGTATTGTACCGCGAACAGTGATAACTTGAATAAAGCGTGATACCTCGTTGTATTTTATAGGTTTTATGATGTCCAAAAGGGTAATCTCTAAGCTTTAAGCTTAATCCCCGTATGGTGCTGTCATGGCTGATTTTGCCTAGGGTCAGGATGGCTTTCAGGGATTTTAGGGAGGCTATTTGATCAGTAAGAAACGGTCGGCACTGGTTGACCTCAGCCGCTATAGGTTTGTTTTGCGGAGGCAAGCACCGAACCGCATTCGTAATCATGGCGCCGCGTAATTTCAGCCCGTCATCAGCTTCCGCGCCGTAGGTTCCCGTGGAAAACCCGTGCTCATTAATGGCCCCGTATAACAGGTCTCCCGCCCAGTCGCCCGTAAAGGGACGCCCCGTGCGGTTGGCTCCGTGCATGCCGGGCGCAAGGCCAATGATTAAAAGCTCTGGATCAGGGTCGCCGAAACTTGGCACAGGGGCATTAAAATAATTAGGGTGGCTTTCGCGTAGTTCGAGCAAAAAACCCCGAAGTCGCGGGCAGAGATCACAGTCTTTTGAGGGTTCGGTAAAAGTCATTATGAGTTGTAAAAATCTGTAGGTTCACGCCCTATCAAGCGCTCTATATCTGAAAGCTCCAAAAAGCTATCGGCTTGGCGGCGTAGCTCATCAGCGAGCATGGGCGGGTTAGACTTCAACGTAGAGGCGACGGTCACGCGAACCCCTTGAGATTGCAAAGCGCGGAGCAGGGCGCGGAAATCTCCATCGCCGCTAAAGAGGACGATATGGTCAATATGCGGCGCGAGTGTGAGGGCATCAACGGCCAGCTCTATATCCATATTACCTTTTATAGTTTTCTGTCCGTCGCGGGTCACAAGGTGTTTTGCGGGTTTCGTTATGACCGTATACCCATTGTAGTCAAGGAAATCGAGCAAAGGCTGTATCGGCGAAAAATCTTCTTTTTCTAAAATCGCCGTATAATAATTAGCCGCAACAAGCCGCCCTTTTTCTCGAAACAGCTCTAAAATGCGTTTGTAATCTAAATCAAAATCGAGCGTTTTCGCCGTTGAATAAAGATTGGCCCCATCTATAAATAAGGCAATACGTTCGTCAGGATAGAACGCCATAAGAAATCCAATGTAAAATGTATAAAAATAAGTCCGCAATCTATATCGCGCTTGGCGCAAATTTGTCCAATCCAAAAGAGACTTTTAAGGCGGCATTGTCTGCCTTGGAAGATCTGGGTGTGAAAACTCTGTCAGTATCAGGCCTCTGGCAAAGTCCCGCTTGGCCCGAAGGCAGTAAGCAGCCCGATTACATAAACGCCTGCGCAAAGGTTTCGTATGTTGGAAGCGCGGTTGAGCTTCTTGAGCACTTACATAATATCGAAGCTGAATTTGGTCGGGTACGGGGCAAAAAAAATGCCGCGCGTAAATTAGATTTGGATTTGTTGGATTTTAACGGCGAAATGGTTTCGGACGCTCGAATCAACCTGCCACATCCCCGCATGCTTGATAGGGGGTTTGTTCTTTTGCCCTTATCACAAATCGCGCCCGATTGGGCTGACCCACGCAAAAATAAGCCGATATGGGAGCATATTGCGAAATTACCGTCAAAAGATGTCCTCCCAATGTGCTATCTAATGGCATTATAAAGCCTTGAAATTCAGAGCATTCTCAACTAAGTAACATCTAAATACTCGCGGGCTTTCTAAAGTCCGCTTTTTATATTGTGCCTAAGCTTACACTTTGGAGACCCTATGGCCCGCGTTACCGTTGAAGATTGCGTCGATAAAATACCAAACCGTTTTGACCTTGTATTACTTGCGGCTCACCGTTCGCGGAATATTTCTGCGGGTGCGGCACTGACCATTGACCGTGATAATGACAAGACACCTGTTGTTTCTTTGCGTGAACTTGCCGAAGAAACACTTGACCTCGGCGAATTGCGCGAGAGCCTCGTCACCGGTTTACAGCGCGTTATCATTGACGACGATATGCCTGATGAAGAAGATCAAGCGCCAATCCTTGCGCTAGAGCACGGTCAGTCTCAGCAAACAGAAATGTCCGAAGCTGATTTGATGCGCGCTATGCAAAGCGACCGTGATAATGGGCCAGATAATCGTTTTTAGGACGATTTGACGAAATGCTTTGAAATGAGCCGCCGCAAGGCGGCTTTTTCTTTTGCTGAATCTCTTTGATAACCCTATATCTAATGTGTGAACCAAACCACGCATATCCGTCCGTCAGGGCAGGCCTTCCTTCGCCAGTTTGAACTGGTCGAACGTGTACGGTCTTATGATCCATCTGCGGATGAGGCTCTACTCAATAAAGCTTATGTGTTTTCCATGAAAGCGCACGGCGAACAAATGCGCCATTCGGGTGATCCTTATTATGCGCACCCGATTGAAGTCGCAGGAATTTTGGCCTCATTACATCTGGATGTTGCCAGTGTGTGCACGGCGCTTTTGCATGATGTCCTAGAAGACACAGACACAACCTATGAAGAACTGGCTCAAGAATTTACGCCTGAAATCGCAGACCTTGTAAATGGTGTTACCAAATTAGGGCAGGTCGAATTATCCAGCCCAAACCCATCGCGCGAAGCGCAACAGGCCGAGAACTTTCAAAAATTTGTACTCGCAATCAGCAAAGACGTGCGTGTGCTTTTGGTGAAACTCTGTGACCGGCTCCATAATATGCGCACGCTTCAATATCATCCAAAGCAAGCGTCGCGAGAGCGGATATCGCGCGAAACTATGGATATTTACGCCCCACTTGCGCGGCGCGTCGGAGTTGATCAAATCTGCTCTGAACTTGAAGATCTATCGTTTCAACATCTGAATCCGTCCATATTTGAAAGCATCACAAAAAGGATCGAAGCGTGGCGTGCCGACCAAAAAGTCGTAATTTCAGAAATGTCGACCGGACTGCGGGATCTATTTGATACTCATGATATGAATGTGCGTATCTATGGCCGCGAGAAACGGGCCTTTGCGATTTGGCGAAAACTCGAACGCCAAGGCATATCCTTTGAGGATATTTCAGACATTTATGCCTTTCGCATAATTCTAGAAGAGCCAGAAGAGTGCTATAAGGTTTTAGGCATTTTACATCAAGCCTATCGATGTGTGCCCGCACGTTTCAGAGATTTCATCTCTGTCCCCAAAGATAATGGCTATCAGTCTTTGCATACCACAATCCTGAGCGCAGAAAACAACCGTGTCGAAATTCAAATTCGTACCGCGCGTATGGAGGATATTGCGGAACGCGGTGTCGCGGCGCATTGGGCCTATAAAAACCAGTCTTACGCTTATGATCCTGAGAGCGCGGATAAAGCAGGCGGAGACCCGTTGCGTCGCATACGTCCGCTTGTTGAAATGATGGAGCATACGGGCAGTGCGGCAGATTTCCTAGAACACGCCAAGCTTGAAATGTTCACCGATCAGGTCTTTGCATTTACGCCTAAAGGGGAGTTGATTTCACTTCCAGTTAAAGCGACTCCGCTTGATTTTGCGTATGCGGTTCATACCAAGGTCGGCGATACCTGTATTGGCGCCATGATAAATGGTCGCGAAAAACCGCTTCGCACGCGTATTCAAAATGGGGACGTTGTGAAAATTATTCGCGGCGGTCATCCTGCGCCGCAACCCAATTGGGAAAACATTGTTGTTACAGGCAAAGCGCGATCGGCGTTAAGACGCCTTGTTAAAACAGAAGAGTCGATAGGCTTTCAAAGAGTGGGCGCCATGTTAGTGGAACGCGCCTTTGAGCGTGAAGACAAAGAATTTAGCCAAACCTCACTTGACGATGCGCTCAAAAGATTAGCCTTAGAAAAAACCGAAGATCTTTACGAGATTTTAGGGCGAGGCGAAATGTCTATTCCTGAACTGATGCAGGCTATTTTCCCGGGCCGCGGAGACGATGCCGGCGCGAATGATTACGCGACACGCGAAATTATTGAAGATAAAACTTTGCGTCTTTACGTCAAAGGAGACGGCCTTTCACCCGGTGTGACATTACACCTTTCGACCTGTTGCTCCCCGATCCCAGGTGACCGCATTGTAGGATACCAATCAGACGGAAAAGGCCTTTTCATCCATACGATTGATTGCGATGTATTAGGTGGACTGGAAGGCCAAGAAGATCGCTGGGTCGACCTTGGATGGCGACGTGCTGCGGCACAAACGGCGTCCACGGGTCGTATTATTATTACCGTTGAACATGTGCCAGGGGCCTTGGCCGATATTACTCGAATGATCGGCGAAGCGGGCGGGAACTTGATCAATATTAAGACCCTAAAACGCAGTTCGACTTTCTTTGACATGGTGATGGATGTTGAAGTCAGGGATATACGCCATTTATCGCATATTATTGCAGGTATCAGAGCCAGTACATTCGTTGTCTCTGCAAATCGGGCGCGCAGTGATGAGTTTTTAAAGGATGACGCCTAGTCATTTCTAAAGTTGGAAAGAGTTATGAATACAGATCAAGTCCTTGATGTTTTTCGCGAAGCGGGTGCTTTGCTAGAAGGGCATTTTATTCTTTCTTCAGGCCTTCGCAGTCCTGTCTTTTTGCAAAAAGCTTTTATTTTTAAAAACCCAGCTTTAACAGAAGAGCTCTGCAAGGCCTTGGCAGATAAAGTCCATGCAGAATTGGATGAGACACCAGATATTATCGTCGCGCCGGCTATGGGCGGAATTATACCGGGATATGAAACTGCGCGGCATATGGGGCTCGAGTCGATTTTCACAGAACGCGAAGACGGTGAGTTTGTTTTGCGCCGTGGGTTTACGCTTGAAAAGGGTCAAAAGGTTTTAATGGTCGAAGATATTGTGACGACAGGCCTGTCTTCGCGGGAGTGTATTAGGAGCATTGAGGCCACAGGCGCGAGAGTTATAGGCGGCGCATGTTTGTTTGACCGCTCTGGCGGGACAGCAGACATTGGTGTGCCGCTAATTAGCCTCGCTGCGAAATCATTTCCCGCTTATCCTGCCGACGCCTTGCCCCCCGAACTTGCCGCGCTTCCAGCTATCAAGCCTGGAAGTCGGGGACTGAAGTAGGGCGGTCTAAACGTAATGTCAGATGCGGCTTCAAAATCTAAACTGCGCCTCGGCGTGAATATTGACCACATTGCGACAATCCGTAATGCGCGCGGCGGAGATCATCCTGACCCTGTTGCGGGGGCATGGGCGGCTATTCAGGCTGGCGCAGACGGCATTACCGCGCATCTAAGAGAAGACCGCCGCCATATGCGCGACGATGATATGGTGCGGTTACAGACCCTTTGCGAAAGCGAAGATATACCGTTGAACATGGAAATGGCGGCAGTGCCTGACATGCTCAAAATTGCCCTAGAATTACGCCCGAAAGCTGTTTGCTTAGTCCCTGAACGCCGCGAAGAACGCACTACAGAAGGCGGCTTAGATGTTGCAGGGCAACATAACCGCGTTGCCCCCATCGTGCGCGACCTCGCAAACAACGGCTCTCGCGTATCTTTATTTATCGAGGCGGTATCTGAACAAATTCAAGCGGCCGCATCAACAGACGCCGAAGTCGTCGAATTTCATACAGGTGCCTATGCGCATGCGCTGGACGACGGCGATACAGACCGTGCGGAAGACATCTTAAAAGCTTTAATGTCAGGCGCACAAGAAGCGCACGCGGCAGGCCTTGAAGTTCATTTTGGCCACGGCATCACATTTGATAATGTGGCTAAAATTGCCGCTATTCCCGAGGCACAAGAGCTGAATATCGGACACTTTCTGATTGGAGAAGCTGTATTTCTTGGACTAGATACAGCGATTTCTCAGATGCGCACGTTAATGGACGAAGCCGGAATGGATAAGGATTTAGCATGATCGTCGGTATCGGTACAGATATGTGCGATATTCGCCGAATAGAGCGTACCATCGAGAAGTTTGGGGATCGTTTTTTAAATCGTACCTTTACGGAAGGGGAACGCACATATTGTGATACGAAATCAGGACGGGCCTCTTACTACGCGAAACGGTTTGCGGCCAAAGAGGCTGTTGCAAAAGCCCTTGCAGGGCCAAAAACGGGTTCGCTGTCTTGGAAAGATGTAGAAGTCAGGAACGATCCCTCAGGTCGGCCTATGATTGAATTACACAAAGGGGCGAAAGAAAGACTTGAAACACGGCGCTCAAAGGGATTAGTACCCAAAGTCCATATAAGTTTGACGGACGATTATCCTTACGCGTTAGCATTTGCTGTTTTCGAATTGCATCCCACATCTTAGTAGACCCTTATGGCTTTTAAAAAACATAAACTAGAAGGTGAAAAGGCTCTAAGGTCCGAGTTAAAAGAAACTGTGCTTACGGCTTTTTGGGCACTTACGATTGCATTCGGGCTTCGGACATTCGTGTTTCAACCCTTTCACATCCCGTCAGGGTCTATGCAGCCGACCCTTGTTAAAGGTGATTACATTATTACGACCAAATACTCCTTGGGATATGGTAAGTTCGCGGCCACGCCGTTTCCTTTCCCTGTGAAAGAAGGGCGCCTTTTTGAACGCGCACCGACACGCGGCGACGTTATTGTGTTTCGTCCAAGGAATGTAGATAAGAATTTCATCAAACGCCTTGTGGGTCTGCCGGGCGACGAAATGCAAGTCTTGAATGGGCAGCTTTATATCAACGGAAATCCCACAGAAATCAAAGAAACTGGAACAGAAATGCGTCTAGATTTTCGGGGTCGTGAGGACGCAACAAATGTTCAAATTGAGACTTTTTCGAGCGGTAAGTCGCATGCGATTTATAATGACATAGAAGATAGTCGAGGCGACAATACAGGGACGTTTATCGTACCTGCGGGGCATTATTTTATGATGGGTGATAATCGCGACCATTCCGCCGATAGCCGTGTCCCTGTCTCGAATGGCGGGGCGGGTTATATTCCAAGTGAGAACTTGATTGGAAAAGCCCAATTTGTACTCTTATCTGTCACAGATGATTTTTCGCTATTTCGTCCTTGGACGTGGGCCAATATTAACGGCAAAAGATTTTTCAAGGCGATCAAATGAGCGCTGTCGAACTTCGACGACTTGTGAGGCTTGAGCAGCGCTTGGGTTATGAATTTACGGATAAAAAACTTGCGCTGACCGCTTTGACACATTCCTCATATGGGGATGGACGCCGCAAACATGTCGACAATGAACGCTTAGAGTTTTTAGGCGACCGTGTTCTGGGCTTAATGACCGCAAACCGATTATACGATGTTACAACGGGTAATGAAGGTAATATGGCGCGGAAATTAAACGCGCTTGTACGGAAAGAAACCTGCGCAGCGATTGCGCGTGAAATTGATTTGGGCGAGGCGATTATGATGTCTCCGTCGGAAGAGCGCCAAGGCGGACGCGATAAAACATCAATCTTGGGGGATTGTTGCGAGGCCTTGATTGCCGCCCTTTATCTGGACGGCGGAATGGTGGCGGCATTGGCTTTTTATGATGAATTTTGGGATGAAGAAATTCAAAAAGTCACCCAAAGGTCTATGAAAGATCCGAAAACCGAACTCCAAGAACGCGTGTCTGCTGTGGGCGGGGGACTGCCCATTTATAGCGTGATTGAGCGTTCAGGCCCAGATCATCGTCCTATGTTTGTTATCGATGTGACCTGTGAAAAAGTCGGGTCGGCACGCGGCACGGGTAAATCTAAAAAAATGGCCGAACGCTACGCGGCATTACACCTTCTTGAAAATTGGCCCCTATAAACATGACCGATACCCCTGAAACAACAAAACCTAATAGAGACGTGCATTCAATAAAAACACGGGCAGGTTTTACGGCGATTATCGGCGCGCCCAATGCAGGGAAATCGACTTTGGTCAATGCGCTTGTCGGTGAAAAGGTCTCAATCGTGACACATAAGGTCCAAACCACGCGGTTTCAAATTCGCGGGATTGCAATGTTGGGCGACGTGAAGGGTGAACAAGCGCAGATTATATTGATCGACACGCCGGGCATATTTAAGGCCAAAGACACAGACCGTCTTTCAAAATCTATGGTCCATGCCGCGTGGACAGGCGCGGATGACGCCGACGCGATTGTACATGTGGTCGATGCGCCTGCCATGTACCGCCGCATGCACGACGAAGGCAGCGCCCAAGACCGATTATCCGTTGAAGATACGGAACGCGTCACAGCAGGACTTGAGCTTCGCAATCGCGGAAACTCGTTTTTGGCGCTGAATAAGATTGACGAAATCGAGCGCGATAAATTGCTTGAGATCATTTCGCATTTTCAAGGCATGGACGTCTATTCAGAAATTTTCCTTATTTCGGCGCTTAACCATGACGGCGTAAAAGATTTGGGCAAAGCTTTGTCAAAATCCATGCCGCTCAGCGCCTATCTTTATCCACCCGACCAAGCTGCCGATATCCCGTCTCGCCTCATGGCGGCGGAGATCACACGAGAGAAGTTATTCCTGCGCTTACATGACGAATTGCCTTACGCCTCAACGGTTGAGACAGAGAGTTGGAAAGTGCAAAAAGACGGCTCTATCCGTATTGGACAAGTGATCTATGTCCGACGCCCGAGCCAAAAGCCGATTGTGTTAGGTAAAGGCGGGCGCACGATTAAAGACATTGGGGCGCAGTCCCGCCACGAAATGCAAAACTGGCTTGGCCTGAAAGTGCATTTATTTCTGTTTGTAAAGGTTCGGGATAATTGGCAAAATGACCGCGCGCGATATGCTGAAACTGGTCTGGAATTTGACGTCTAACGGCATCTATGGATTGGTCAGGCACAGGATATATTTTATCGGTAAAGAAGCACGGCGAAACCTCTGCGATTATTGAGATTTTTAACCGTGAAAGGGGCCGTCATCTTGGCCTCGTGCGGGGCGGAATTAGTCGAAAACTGCGTCCGACACTCCAAGCAGGCAATCAAGTGCAAGTCGAATGGCGCGCCCGGCTTTCAGAACATCTTGGAACTTTTACGATTGAACCGCTCGCATTTCGCGCAGCAGAACTCATGGATGATCGTCTGTCTCTGGCGGCTTTAAATGCGCTCTGCGCAATTGCCCGCGAAACGCTTCCAGAGCGCGAAGGCTTTGCGCTCGTCTATGACGCCTTTGAAATCCTTCTCGCAAATCTTGATAATCCAGACATTTGGCCTGCCTTATTCGTTCAATGGGAATCAGGTCTTTTAACCGCCATGGGGTACGGCCTTGATTTGTCTAATTGTGCGGCAACGGGCGGGAATGATAATCTTATATACGTCTCGCCGAGGTCTGGCCGCGCCGTCAGCGCCAGTGCAGGGGAGCCATACCGAGATAAAATGTTGGCATTGCCCGCATTTATGATAGGTGGGCGTTTCATTACGAAAGACGATATTGCGGCGGGCCTGCGCCTTACGGGGTATTTCTTGGAAACACGCGTGCAATGGGGGGTGAACCGAACCTTGCCTGATGCCCGCGCGCAAATGATTTCTAGGTTAACCGATGCGGGATATGCCTAAGGTAGCTCTTAGGTACGCTAAATTTGTCAACGTGAATTTCCGAATTAAAGTCGGGTCTTTGCAACAGACCTGATATGTTTATCTGCGAATCAGACATAACGCATTTAAATGTAAAAGAACGGCCCGCTTTGAGGCGCGTTTTATTCGGGAATATAAATGGCAAAGCGAACGACGACTGATAAAGGTCTCCCCAGTCACGACGTAATCGAAGAGCATATTGATGACGCACTCTCGTCTCGATATCTGGCCTATGCGCTCTCTACAATTACCATGCGGGCCTTGCCGGATGTGCGCGACGGGCTGAAACCCGTCCATCGTCGTATCCTATACGCTATGCGCCAATTAAAGCTGAACCCTGAAAACGCACATAAGAAATGCGCGCGTATTGTCGGTGATGTTATGGGCCAATATCACCCGCACGGCGACGCCTCAATTTATGACGCACTCGTAAAACTTTCACAGAGCTTTTCGGCGCGCTACCCACTCGTCGACGGGCAAGGGAATTTCGGTAATATTGACGGCGATAGCGCGGCGGCCATGCGTTATACCGAGGCCAAGATGACGCCTGCGGGCATGGCGATCCTAGAGGGCATAGACGAAGACGCGGTTGATTTCGCTCCGACTTACAACGAAGAGGACGAAGAGCCCGTCGTCCTTCCGGGAAGTTTTCCAAACCTTTTGGCTAATGGGTCAACGGGAATTGCCGTAGGTATGGCGACCTCTATCCCGCCGCATAATTTGACAGAAATATGTAACGCCGCCTTGCATTTAATAAATTCACCCGGCGCTTCCATCAAAACCTTGATGACCAAAGTTCAAGGGCCAGACTTCCCAACAGGTGGCATTATTGTCGAGAGCCGAGATAGTATGCTTGAGGCTTACGCGACGGGTCGGGGCGGTTTTAAAGTTCGGGCGAGATGGGAGACAGAAGATCTGGGTCGAGGGCAATGGCAAATTGTTGTCACAGAAATTCCTTATCAAGTTCAAAAATCACGCCTTATCGAAAAATTAGCCGAAGCGATTGAGCTTAAAAAAGTGCCGTGGCTTGCAGATGTGCGCGACGAATCCGCTGAGGATGTTCGAATTGTTTTAGAGCCTAAATCTAAGAATATCGAAGCTGAAATTCTGATGGAATCTCTGTTTAAGGTCACAGACCTTGAAAACCGTGTGTCCCTGAACATGAATGTCTTAGATTCGACCCGGACGCCGCGCGTAATGAATTTACGAGAAGTGGTCCAATCTTTCCTCGATCATCGCCGCGAAGTTCTGCAACGTCGCTCTCGACAACGTCTCGGTAAAATTGAAGACCGTATGGAAGTCCTCGACGGCTATATGATTGCGTTCTTAAATATGGATGAGGTCATTCGAATTATTAGATTTGAAGATCATCCAAAAAAGGACTTGATGAAAGCGTTTAACCTCACAGAACGTCAAGCCGAAGCCATTTTAAATATGCGTTTGCGGGCATTAAACAAACTTCAAGAACTGGAAATCAAGACGGAGTACGACAAACTTGCACTTCAAAAATCCAGTCTTGAAAAACTTTTGGGGTCTGTACCAGAGCAGTGGAAAGCCATTGCAGGCGAAATTAAAGCCCTTAAAGACGCCTATAAAAAAGACGAAAGACGCACAGGCTTTGCCGACCAGCCAAATATCGAAATCGATCTGGCAACCGCCTTCATCACCAAAGAGCCTGTGACAATTGTCTTGTCTGAAAAAGGGTGGATACGGGCCTTAAAAGGCACGGTAGAAGATTTATCAACTGTGAAATATAAAGACGGGGACTCTGAGGCTTTTCATGTCCATGCTCAGACGACTGATAAAATTATTATCTTTGGATCTAACGGAAAGTTCTACACGTTGGGCGCTGATAAATTACCGGGAGGGCGCGGAAACGGCGAACCTATACGCCTAATGATCGATCTCGAAGATGACCACTTGCCGATTGGCTTATTTGTGCACGATCCAGACCGCGTGCTTTTAGTTGCAAGTACAGATGGGTATGGGTTCCGCGTGAAAGAAGAGGCGATTATAGCCTCCACGCGCGGTGGACGGAAAACGCTCAATGTTAAAGGCGATGTCGAAGCCCTAAGGTGTGTTGAAGTCCAAGGTGGTAAGATTGCGACGATTGGCGAAAACCGTAAAATTTTAGTGTTTGATATTGAAGACCTGCCTGAGATGGCGCGAGGCAAAGGCGTTAGACTACAGAATTTCAAAGACGGCGGTTTGGCCGATGTAACGACCTTTAAAAAAGAAGATGGCCTGTCGTTTATCGACAGTGCTGGACGTAAAAACAGTGTCCCCGACTGGAAACAACATGAAGGTAAACGTGCGAGCGCAGGCCGCATGGCCCCGCGCGGATTTTCGCGAACAGGTACATTTACCCCAGATAAGCGTCTAAATTGATATTTTATAGTCGTTAATTCAGATTATTAATCGATAGATTACTTGTTTTATATCTATAAAATTGAGTATAGTTGATTGATAAACAATAAATTGGGAAGCGTTATGGAATTTTTACTCGTTATTCTGGGAATCATAGTCCTTCTCGGCGTGATTATTATCGGTTTATACAACCGACTTGTTGCCCTGCGCCAGACCTGTAATCAGGCATGGTCTGATATTGAGGTTCAATTAAAGCAAAGACAAGATTTGGTGCCTCAGCTTGTCAACACCGTCAAAGGTTACGCAGCCCACGAAAAATCTACATTTAACGAAGTTGTTCAGGCACGCCAAGCGGCTGTGAGTGCCGGAAGCCCAGGCGCGCAAGCGGCTGCGGAAGGTATGTTGTCACAAGCCTTGGGTAAATTATTTGCCTTAGCCGAAGCCTATCCCGACCTGAAAGCCAATGAAAATTTCTTGCAACTCCAAGACCAGTTGGCAGATATTGAAAATAAAATTGCTGCAGCGCGTCGCTTTTATAATAACGCCGTCCAAGAATATAACACGGCACGTGAACAATTTCCGGCTGTGTTAATCGCGGGCCCATTTGGGTTTACAGAACGCGAATTTTTCGAGTCGCCTGAGGGGCGTGAGGCCTTACAAACCCCCGTCGAAGTTCAGTTTTAGGACATATTATGTTGCAGGCTTATGGCCTAAAGACACATGTGTGGAATAATAATTTGCGGTCAGTATTTTTACTGATCGCATTTCCTGTTCTCTTGATCGTACTGGCCTATGCCCTGACTTTGCTCTGGGCAAATTTTACGTCTGATGCGCCCACGCAAGATGTTCTCCTTTATTCAGCTCAGCAAATTCCCATTGTGGCTCCGCTTGCCTTTGGCGCGGCTGGCGCTTGGTTTGTTGTCGCGTTTTTAGGGCATCAAGCGATGATTTCTGCGGCAACGGGGTCGCAGTCAGTCTCACCCTCCGAAGAACCTCGCGCATATGAAATGCTCGAAAATTTGAGCATTTCGCGCGGCCAAGTTATGCCTCGCTTAAAAATCATTGAAACACCCATGATGAATGCCTTTGCCAGTGGTATTCGCGATAGTAATTACACGGTAACGCTGACGCGCGGTTTAATGGACGGGCTGGACGACGAAGAATTAGAAGCCGTGATTGCGCACGAATTGTCCCACATCCGACAAAAAGATGTCAGGGTTTTGATTATTGCGGTGATTTTTGTGGGTATATTTGCTTTTGTTGGGGAAGGGGTTGTGCGCAGTATGTTTCGAACAAATTTATCGCGCAGTACAACTCATAGGCGGAGCGGCGGCGGGCAATCTGGTGCGATCATATTCTTTGCATTGGGCCTTATCGCTTTGACATATTTCTTTGCCTTATTAGTTCGGTTTTCATTATCTCGGAAACGGGAATATATGGCAGATGCGGGCGCGGTTGAGCTTACGAAAAACCCTGACGCTATGATCCGCGCGCTTGAAAAAATATCAGGTCGAGCGGATATCAATGCGCCTGCGGAAATTATGGAAATGGCGATTGAAAATCCGCGGTCTGGATTTGCGGGCGCGTTTGCAACCCATCCGCCTATTGAAAAACGTATTGAGGCGCTCGTAAAGTATGCGGGCGGACGTCAGGGCACGCAAAGCAAACCAGATTTTAGACAACGTCGGCAAACCGCTGCGAAAAGATCATCTGAGCTTAACCCTGAAAATATCAGAGGTTCTGCAAAAGGGCCTTGGGGCTAGACTTAATCAGTGATGTATTGTTATAACATATCAAAAATAGGGAAAAATTATGACACGTAAACTTTTAGCATCCGCCGGATTGGCGCTTGTCTTAGCGGCCTGTGATTCATCGGGGAACATAGAAAAAGCGTCCGAAGCTATTCAAACCGTTAAACTGCCTGCTGGCGTAAAATTGATCGAGACGGTCAATAAAAAAGGGGATGAGATTGTTATTCCTTACTCAAAATATGAACTCGCGAACGGGCTTACGGTTGTTTTACATCCTGACAAATCCGATCCACTTGTACATGTTGACGTCACATATCACGTCGGATCAGGTCGTGAAGACGCAGGCAAATCTGGTTTCGCCCATTTCTTTGAGCACATGATGTTCCAAGGCTCTGAGAACGTAGCAGACGAACAGCATTTCAAACTGATTACAGAATCAGGAGGGACGCTGAACGGCTCAACAAATTCAGACCGTACAAATTATTACGAAACAGTTCCGTCCAATCAGCTTGAGAAAATGCTTTGGTTAGAAGCTGACCGTATGGGTTATTTCTTAAATGCAGTTACTCAAGAGAAATTTGAGACACAGCGCGAAACAGTTAAAAATGAACGTGGACAACGTGTCGATAACCAGCCTTATGGATTACTCGGTGAACGTGTCGGCGAAGCTCAATATCCAGAAGGTCATCCATATTCTTGGTCAACGATTGGCTATTTAGAAGACCTTGATCGCGCGAGCTTAGACGATTTGAAAAAGTTCTTCCTACGTTGGTATGGCCCTAATAATGCTGTTTTGACGATCGGCGGAGATTTTGACGCGGAACAGACCCTCAAAGACGTTCAGAAATATTTCGGTACAATCCCGCGTGGACCCGAAGTCGCAGATCCTGTTTACAACCCAGTAACATTGGACAAGGACCGCTATATTTCGCTTGAAGATAATGTGCAATTGCCACTGCTTTACATGTCATGGCCCACAGTTTACGCGAACCACCCAGACGAAGCGCCCCTTGATGTTTTGATGTCCATTATGGGCTCAGGTCAAACCTCGCTTCTTTATAAGAATCTTGAAAAACCCGGCCTTGTTGTTCAGGGCAGTGCGGGACATGGTTGTCGTGAACTCGCATGTAGCTTCACAATGTTTGGCCTCGCTAATCCAGCTAAAGTTACGCAACTTGCAGAACTTGAAAAAGTTATGCGCGAAACTTTAGTAGAGTTCGAAACACGCGGCGTCGAAGATGATGACCTTACACGGGTTAAGGCCGGTATTGTCTCAGGCATGATTTATGGACTTGAAAGTGTTTCAGGTAAGGTCAGCCAGTTGGCGGCGTATCAGACTTACCGTGATACTCCAAATGGTATTGGACAAGATATTAAGCGTTATGAAGATGTGACCAAAGCGGATGTATTGCGGGTCTACGACCAATATATCAAAAACAAACCTGCGGTTATCATGAGCATCGTTCCTAAAGGTCAGCCACAAATGATTGCCGCAGAAGACACGTGGGAAAGATATGAGCGTACGATTCCAACAGAAACCGAATCTTCGCCCGTTGAATGGTCTCTACCAGAAGATGACTTTGACAGAAGCATTGTACCGCCAGCAGGCGCAAATCCGTCTATCAAAGTTCCAGACGTGTATAAGGCGAAGCTCGCAAATGGTATTGAAGTTTTAGGGGCCGTAAATGACGAGACACCTACAACGACAATCAGCATCCGTATTAAAGCGGGTCAATCAAATGAGAGCATTGAAAAGCTAGGCTTAGCGTCTTTGACTGCGAGCATGTTGAATGAAGCCACGACAGAGTCTTCGTCCGAGGACATTTCTAACCGTCTTGATAAGCTTGGTTCAAGTGTATCATTTTCGAGTGGTGATCGCTACACGACGGTCTTCATTCGCTCATTGACAAAGAACTTAGACGAAACGATTGCGATTGCCGCAGAGCGTATGTTTAAGCCGAAATTTGACGTTGCTGATTTTGATCGCGTTAAAGGCCAAACCCTTCAAGGTATTAAAGCCTCGAAAAAGCAGCCTGCAAACGTTGCCACGAATGCGTTCAATAAAAAGCTCTTTGGGGACAATAACTCGTTCTCTTATTCAAACTTCGGCACGGAAGGCACCGTTGAGAATATTACGCTTGACGATGTAAAAGCATTTTACGCGTCTGCTTATGCGCCTTCAATCACGACCGTTGTCGCGGTGAGTGATCTTGGAAAAGGTAAAGTCGAGGCCGCGTTAGCGCCCTTTAAAGACTGGTCTGGCGATGCGCCTGCAGAGGCTCAATCCAAGCCGTTCCCAGATCTTGGCGCGTCTAAGATCTATCTCATAAATAAAGACGACGCAGCCCAATCGGAAATCCGAATTGGTAAGCGTGCACTTCCATATGATGTTACGGGTGAATATTACCGTGCGGGTCTTATGAATTACTCATTAGGCGGCGCGTTTAATAGTCGTATCAACCTAAACCTTCGTGAAGATAAGGGCTATACATACGGCGCACGTTCATTCTTTAACGGTCAAGAAGACCGTGGATACTACCGCGCGCAAGCCGGTGTGCGTGCGAATGTAACGGTTGAGTCAATCACTGAGTTCCTAACTGAAATCAAGAACTATCGTGCGAACGGTATTACAGATGAAGAACTTACATTTACGAAAAGTGCGATCGGTCAGCGTGATGCAAGGTCTTATGAAACGCCGCGTCAGAAGCTCGGCTTCTTATCACAGATGATGCGTTACAATCTCTCGACAAGCTTTGTAGATGAGCAGAACGATATCTTGGCTAATCTTACAAAATCCGAAGTTAATGCCTTGGCGGAAAAGCATTTGAATATCGAAGATATGATGATGGTCGTCGTCGGCGATAAAGCTATGATTATGGAAAAGCTAGAAGGGCTTGGTCTTCCGATTGAAGAAATCGATGCAGACGGCAATCCTGTAAAGTAAGCAGGTCTTCCAAAAGTGATGTAGGCCTCATTTTGGGGCCTACATAATTGCCTTTGGCAAATGTGTTGCCAGTTCTGGTATGAAGGCAACCAGTAGAATGACTATAAATTGGATGAATATAAACGGTATGACACCTTTATAAATATCCGTAGTTTTAACTTCAGGCGGCGCGACACCGCGTAAGTAAAACAAAGCAAACCCAAAGGGCGGCGTCAGAAAGCTCGTTTGCAGATTTAACGCCATCAATATCCCCAACCATATCGGGTCCATTCCTAGAGCTAAGAGCGGCGGTGCCACTAAAGGTACAACGACGAATGTGATTTCAATAAAATCTAGAAAAAACCCGAGGACAAACATAACAAACATCACAAGAATGAGTGCGCCCCATTTCCCGCCAGGGGCCGCCTCGAGTAATCTCGCGACCAGTTCATCGCCGCCAAACCCGCGAAAGACGAGGCTGAACACGGTCGCGCCAATCAAGATAACAAACACCATTGAGGTGATATGCATGGTCGTGCGCGAGACATCTCCAAGGGCTTTGTTTTTTATGAGCGGAAAAATCGCAAATAATGTTCCGATAATCGCAAGGCCTGAGAGGAAGATTGCAATCCCTACGACTCCCCGTTCAGTCGGGGTCCAAACATCTTGGTTAAACCGAAGGTCTATACCCGTCAGATCAATCGCGATAAGACAAATCAGTCCTAAAAGCGCGGCAAGGACGGCCCTTTTTTGAAAGTCCGTGCTTGCCATTTTATAGCTCGCAAGGAAGATTGCCCCCAAGGCACCAATGGCTGCGCCGCGTGTCGGCGTGGCGTAGCCCGAAAGGATAGAACCCAATACGGCAATAATAAGAAATATTGGCGCAATCATCGCTTTAAGCGTGCGGCGAACAAAGACCCATGGATTTACATCCTCTGGCCAGTCTTCTGCGGGCGCGAGGTGAGGTTTAAGGAAGGCCGTGATGGATATATAAAGGGCATATAAAAACACAAGGATGAGACCGGGCAAAAGCGCCCCTGCAAAGAGATCCCCCACAGAGACTACACCCGTTGTTTCAAGACCGAAGCTTCTCTGAGCCTCTTGGTATGCATTAGATATCTGGTCCCCCAATATCACAAGTACAATTGAGGGCGGTATGATTTGTCCAAGTGTACCTGACGCGGCAATCGCGCCCGACGCCAAAGACGGCGCGTAATTGCGTTTTAACATAGTCGGTAGTGACAGCAGACCCATTGTCACGACCGTTGCCCCGACAATACCCGTTGAGGCCGCAAGGAGCGCCCCAACAAAGACTACAGACACACCAAGTCCACCTCGTAGCCGACCAAACAGATCGCCCATAGCACCCAAGAGGTCTTCGGCAATTCGGGACTTCTCGAGTGTAACCCCCATGAAAACAAAGAGCGGAACGGCGATCAAAATCTCGCGTGTTATAAGCGGGAAAATACGTCCCGGGAGGGCCGTTAGGAACCCAACATCGAATGTGCCTGTGGCAACACCAATCGCTGCAAAAAAGAGCGAGACCCCGCTGAGTGTGAAAGCAACGTTATAACCCGCGAGGAGTCCAAAGCACGCCACACCAAACATGGCGAGGGCAAGAATTTCTGGCAAGCTCATCTTGAGGGCTCTGTCTTAAGGGATTGACTTTGGGTAGCCGACTGTAAGGCCTGCACATGCTCAGAGCCGCGGTAGAGCGGCGGTGTGTGTTCAGGTCTTTGCGGACGGTTTTGTCCGTGCAGGCACATGGCGGCGCGCAGAGCAATAGCAAACCCTTGACTTATCATTAGGACAGAGAACGCAGGAATGAGGGATTTCAGGAGGAACTCGCCCCGAATACCGTCCGACTCTGAGGAGCCTTCGAAAATCAGCCACGAGAAATAAATAAAGGATTGGGAGTTCCAGAGAATGATTAAACACACGGGCAGTAACAAGGCGTAAAACCCAATAAAATCAACAAGAGCTTTCGACTTAGCGCTCATCTGGCTATGAAAAATATCGACGCGAACATGTTGGCTTGCAAGGAGCGTTGCGGACGCCCCGAGAATAAGAACGCTGGCGTGAAAATATTCAGCGCTTTCGGATAATTTAGTCCACGAAAGCCCGAAAATTGACAAGGCAAATACACTCATCGCGACTGATAAAACAAGAAGAACTAAACCCCATTTCACCGTCTCGCCAATATGGTAATTCAGAGTGTCGATGGTTGAGATGATCGTTTCGACTAAGGGTTTAAGGCCGCGAAGGGAGGGCGCAAATAGGTAGAGCAGAGGCAAGAGTAAGACCAGAAAAAAGACCCATCCTACACCGTGCATCGCACGACCTAATGTATCAAGGACCTCAGGGCTCATTTTGCATCTAACGCGAGACGTCGCGCGGCAACGTAACGACCATTGCCCATTTCTGTCCAACCGCGTTGTTCGTTTCGTGCCTTTAGGTAACTCTCATAAATCTTTGTTGTAATAGTGTCGGATGTCCCAAGGTCTGCGACCACGTCTTCGCTAATTTTTCCAATAGACGCCATAATTTCGTCAGAAAAAAATTGCGGATAAATTCCGTGATCACGTTTTAGGGTTTCTAGCGCGATCCCGTTTTCATAAGTGTATTCCCCAAGGCTCGCATTATTGGCGGATGCGCAGGCATATTTAATCACGGCTTTTTCGCTGTCTGAAAAACTATTCCAAATATCCAGATTTATACCTACAGACAGTGAGGCTCCGGGTTCATGAAAACCCGGTGCGTAATAATAGGGCGCTTCGCGGTAAAACCCGAAAGCTAAATCATTCCAAGGCCCAACCCATTCGGTCGCGTCAATAGAACCAGATTGTAGAGCTTGGTAAATTTCTCCGCCAGAGAGCCGCACAGCCGCGCCGCCCAGACGTCGGATGACTTCGCCGCCAAGGCCTGGCATGCGCATTTTCAAGCCTTTAAAGTCTTCTAAGCTTTCAATTTTTTTCTTAAACCAGCCGCCCGTTTGGTGGCCAGTATTGCCCGCCTGAAAAGGTTTCACATTAAACCGTGCAGACAAATCATCCCATAAGGCTTGTCCGCCGCCAAATTCTACCCAGCCCATGATTTCGTCCGACGTCATGCCCATCGGCACGGCGGTAAAGAATGAAAACCCTTTTGACTTTCCTTGCCAATAATACTCGGCCGCGTGGTACATATCTGCGGCACCTGATGACACAGCGTCAAAACATTCCGTCGCGCCGACGAGCTCGCCAGCGGCGTAGACTTTAATATCAATTACGCCGTCTGTCATTTCAGAGACGGCCTTGGCAAAACGGTTTGGCATAACGCCCAGTCCCGGAAAATCTTTGGGCCAAGAGGTTGCGATGCGAAGCTGCCGGCGATTGCGGCTGATCGCCGGCGCGCCGAGATCTGATCTTTTATCATCTGCGCCAGTTTTGAGTAACGAGTTTTGTGCAGGTTTGGCGAGAGTGCCTGCAATGGCCGCGCCTGTCGCCACTGCCGCCGTCGCACCCAAAAGGTGTCGGCGCTTCATGTGCTTACTTCTAAGACGCGCCAGCCATCTTTTCCAAGAATTTCACAGGGCATAAATTTAGATTTATATTGCATTTTTGGACTGCCTTTGACCCAGTAGCCCAGATAGAGATATGGTAAATAAACCTCACCACATCGATTTATGTGATCTAAAATCATATAGTTACCCAGACTACGTGACTTAAGTTCAGGGTCATAAAAGCTATAAACCATAGAAAACCCGTCCGAGAGAATATCAATCAGGACGCAGGCAATCAGAGTGCCATCTGGCGTTCTATATTCCACGATTTCACTGTGCGTCGTATTGTTTTCGACCATCATTTCGTAGCGGATAAAATCCATATCCGACATGCCGCCGCCCATATGACGAGAAGTCAGGTAAGTGTGCAAAAGATCAAATTGTTCTTGTGTCGCAAAAGATTCATTCACCGTACGTGTCATATCCGAATTTTTCTTTTGTATACGTCTGAATTGCTTTTTTAGAACAAAGTCTTCCGTTCGAATACGCATAGACCGACATTCATGACACTGTTCGCAAGCGGGTCGGTAAATCACATTTTGCGAACGGCGAAAGCCCGCATGGGTGAGATAATTATTTAAGTGGGGGCCTGACATCGGATCCAATTGGGTAAAAATCTTGCGCTCCATCCGATCTTCTAAATAGGGACACGGAGAGGGTATCGTTAAATAAAACTGGAGATTATTGGGATCAAACGCTTGGGTCATAATTGAAAGTCTAACACAGAATAAATCTGCCGCGAGTCAAAAATCATGATGTTTAAAACCCAAAATATGGGGGCTTAAATTTGGAAAAATAATGGCGCGGCCAGTATAAATGTGATCCAAATTATGAATATAAGCGGGACACCGAATTTAGCAAAGTCCATGAACTTATAGTGCCCAGGCCCCATAACAAGCAGGTTTGTTTGATAGGCAATCGGCGTTGCGAAACAACAATTCGCCGCAAATATAACCGTCAAAACCATTAATATTGGGTCCATGCCTGTTTGATCCGCAATAGAGAGCGCAATCGGCGCAAATAAGAGCGCTGTGGCGCTGTTTGAGATTACATTTGTCAGCAGCGCGACAAGTAAGAATATCGAAGCAATCATGACGTGATTACCAAAGGGGGCCGTAGTGTTGACGACTAAAAGCCCAATTTGATTGGCGGCACCTGTGCGCTCTAATGCAAGTCCCATGGCGAATGCCGCGCCGATTAAGAGAAATATTTTCATATCCAAAGCCCGCACGGCTTGGCGTAAGTTCAGACATCCTGTTGCGATCATGGCGAGCGCGCCTGTCATGGCCGCAATCTCAATCGGCAAAAGACTCGTGGCGGCTAAGACTATGGTCATGAAGAAGATAACTCTGGCCCAGATAGACTTTCGAATATCGGGCAATTCTTTCATCGACCAATCGAGGACTAATAAGTCTCTATCAGTGCGTAGGTCTCTCATTTCCGCTTCATATCCAAATAAGAGTAGAATATCCCCCGCCTCTAAACGTATATCCAACATACGTTTTCGGATCATGCGTGTGCGCCTTTGTATCCCCAAAACAAGGCATCCTGTCTGTCGCCTAAATCCTATTTGTTCAATATTGCGGCCTATCATACGTGAACCGGGCGCGATGACCGCTTCTGTTATAACAATCGCGTCATTATTTTCATTTGCACGGCCCTCATTTCCAAACCCGCCAATACTTAGCATGCCCTTCAAGTATTGAGAATCTGTCGATAGTAGATTTGAGAGGGACTTACGTGTTGCGGCAACAATTAAAACATCCCCTTCAATCAGGGATTCTTCGAACGGTGGAAGGAAACTGTGTTCTCCGCGTTGAACCATTCTAACCGTTACGTCTTTTAGTACAGTAAATAGACCTGCTATCGGTGTCGCATTATTTAAGGGATGGTTTTTTGTTACTCGAATTTGAGCAATATATTGTCGTCCCGCATCATTAAACTCAGACTCCAAGCTTTCGCGCTCAGGCAAGAGAATAGGGGCCGCAAAAATAATATAAATCGCACCGACAAACGCTAAGATCAGTCCAAGGTTGGTTTGGGTAAAAAAGCCCAAAGCTTCGCCCGTTTGCCGCACTAAAACGTCATTCACCAATAAATTGGTGGAAGACCCAATCAAGGTCGTCATACCCGCCAGAATACACATGAAACTGAGCGGCATCATATATTTTGATGTGGAACTGCGAATGCGAGATGCCATAGCCGATATGACAGGGATAAACATAACGACGACGGGCGTGTTATTCATGAACATAGACACGCCAAACGCTATTGCGAACACAAAACCTAGTGTGCGTCGAGGCTGTTTATCCAGCGCCGCATTAATCCGCATAATAGGACCTTCGAGCGCGCCTGTATGAAACATGCCTTGGCCGACCACGAGCAAGGCCATAATCGCTATGAGGGCAGGGGCGGCAAAGCCAGATAAAAGCGCGCTGCTATCAAGACGCTGGCCGTTCTCAATTGGGAAAATATTAAAAAAGAGCAAAAGCGCGACGATAACGCCGACCGATATGGCTTCGATAGAAAACTGTTCACGAAAATATAGGAATACGGTGACGCCGACTATGATCAGACTCGCCCACATTTGCCAGCTTACGTCCACTGTCAATGCCCCCATAAATTCCTGCAATCCTTATTCGTCTCTTCGCTATCATGACCGAAGATTATTTGATAGTTGAATTGCGTATCTTGGCCAAGAATTGGAGATTTTTATGACAGTTTGTGCGTTTTTAGGTTTGGGTGTCATGGGCGCCCCAATGGCAGGACATTTGGTGTCTGCGGGCTATCAGGTCAAAGTCTGGAATAGGTCGCCAGATAAATCAAAAATTTGGGCGCAGACTCATCAGGGCGCGGCCTGCAATACTATTGAAGCGGCTGTCTCTGGTGCGAATATGGTCTTTATGTGCGTCGGAAATGACGCGGATGTCTACGCCGTGGCGAAACCCGCAATCGCGGCAATGAAATCTGGTTCAATATTGGTCGACCACACAACGGCATCTGCGGAATGCGCAAGGTCTTGTTACGGATTGGCGAACGAAAAAAATATTGGGTTTTTAGACGCGCCAATTTCGGGAGGGGAATCTGGCGCCGTAAACGGGGCGCTCACGATCATGTGCGGGGGAGATGCGGAAAGTTTTACCCGCGCGCAGCCTTTTATGGGCGCCTACGGCAAAGCCATGAAACTTATGGGGCCTAGCGGTGCGGGGCAGCTCACTAAAATGGTTAATCAAATTTGTATTGCGGGTATATTGCAGGGCTTATCGGAAGGCATTCATTTCGCTCAGAAAGCCGGCTTGGACGTTGCAGAGGTCGTGGACGCTATTGGCAAAGGCGCGGCGCAAAGCTGGCAAATGGATAACCGCGCCTTAACTATGGCAGAGGATAAATATGATTTTGGCTTTGCTGTGGATTGGATGCGTAAAGACTTAGGCATAGCCCTCAGCACCGCCAAAAGCGTTGGTGCAGATTTAACGCTAACGGCGCAAGTTGACGGCTATTACGCCGAAGTTCAAGACATGGGCGGCAATCGTTGGGACACGTCCAGCCTCTTAAAACGCCTAAGCTCCTAAAATACTAAGCTAGCCTTCTTCATTCAGCCATTCTGCAACGCGCGGGGCAAAATATGTTAGAACACCGTCACATCCCGCGCGTTTAAAACTCATCAGGCTTTCTAAAATGACGCGTTTCTCATCGACCCAGCCGTTGAGGCCTGCGGCTCTAATCATGGCGTATTCGCCGCTGACTTGGAACGCATAAGTCGGCATAGAAAACTCGTCTTTCAAGCGACGGACAATATCTAGATACGGCATGCCCGGCTTAACCATAATCATGTCTGCGCCTTCTGCGATATCAAGCGCGACTTCGCGAAGCGCTTCATCGGAGTTTGCAGGGTCCATTTGGTAGGTGCGCTTATCACCCATCAGTGTCGTCGCCGTGCCAATCGCGTCGCGATAGGGGCCGTAAAAGCCAGAAGCATATTTAGCGGCGTAGGACATAATCATGATGTTAGGAAAATTATTATCCTCTAATGTATCCCGAATAGCGCCAATGCGTCCGTCCATCATATCGGACGGGGCCACAATATCTGCGCCGCATTCTGCCAAGATAAGCGCACAGTCTTTTAGCCGCTCTACAGTCTCGTCGTTTAGGATGATACCGTCCTTTAAAATGCCATCATGACCATGATCTGTGTAGGGATCAAGCGCCACATCAACCATTATGCCCACTTCAGGGACGTGCTTTTTAACGGCGCGGACGGCTTCTGGAATAAGGCCTTTGGGATTAAGAGCCTCTGTTCCAACTGTATCTTTCAATTTTGGATTGATATGCGGAAATATAGCCATAACAGGAATACCTAAATCACGCGCGCGCTTCGCATCTTTAATCATCTCGTCAATATTCACGCGGTCAACACCGGGAAGGCTTGGGACAGGTACGCGCCCCTCTTGCCCATCGGATAGGATGACGGTCCAAATCAAATCATCGACAGATAGGCTGTTTTCTCTTACTAAACGACGTGACCAGTCCATTGCCCGCGCGCGGCGCGGACGATTTCGCGGAAAATTTGACAGGTTAGAGGACACTTTAACGCTCCGGATTTCCGCATCATATATGCGACACATTCGTCATATGGGACATATTTTAAATTGAATGCTAGTCAAAACCATACTCTTTCATATATGTCTAGGTGAGAGTCGATTTCAAGGTTTAACAATGAACCCCAAGTTCAGAGATTTATTTAAAAACTCCGTGGATGCTGTGCGCCGCGAGGGCCGCTACCGTGTATTCAGAGATATAAGACGCAAAAAAGGCGCATTCCCACAGGCCACTTGGTTTAAAGAAAATTACGACGAACAAGAGATTACCGTTTGGTGCTCCAATGATTACCTCGGAATGGGCCAAAATGAATGCGTTATTGACGCTGTGAAATCAGCTGTTGAAACGGCAGGCACAGGCTCTGGCGGGACACGTAATATTTCGGGAACGACACGCTATCACGTTCAACTCGAAAAAGAACTCGCAAGCCTTCACGCGAAAGAGAGCGCGCTTGTTTTCACGTCGGGGTATGTCGCGAACGAAGCAGCTTTGTCCGTCATGAGCAAGATCCTGCCAGGTCTGCATATTTTCTCAGACGAAATGAACCATGCCTCCATGATTTCAGGAATCCGTAATGCGCGATGCGAAAAGCATATTTTCAAACATAATGATTTGGCTGACCTTGAGGCTAAACTTAAAACGCTACCGCTCGACACACCTAAATTGATTGCCTTTGAATCCGTCTATTCTATGGACGCAGATATTGCGCCGATTAAGAAAATTTGTGATTTGGCGGATAAGTATAATGCGCTAACTTATGTCGACGAAGTCCATGCTGTTGGCATGTACGGCGCGCAAGGCGGCGGTGTGTGCGAGGCTTTGGGCCTTATGGACCGTATTGATATTATCCAAGGCACGCTAGCCAAAGCCATTGGCATGGTCGGCGGATATATTGCAGCAGATGCGGTTATTGTGGACGCGGTTCGGTCTGCGGCCTCTGGATTTATTTTTACGACATCCGTGCCGCCAAGTACGGCTGCGGGGGCTTTGCGCTCCCTTAAAATTCTAAAGATCAGCCCGCAAATTCGCGAAAGCCACCAAGAACGGGCTAACACTTTAAAGTCCAGATTCCGCAAAGCAGGCTATCCCTTCATTGACGGAGAAACACATATCGTCCCGCTTATGGTGGGTGATCCTGTTAAATGCCAAGCGATCTCAGACCGTTTGATCGAAGATTACGGCATATACGCCCAACCGATAAATTTCCCAACTGTCCCGCGCGGTACAGAGCGTCTCCGCTTTACGCCGAGCCCGTTCCATTCAGACGTAATGATGGATGAACTTATGTCGGCGCTAGACACGGTCTGGGCTGAGTTTGAACTTGGTCGCGAAGACGTCGCCAAGGTTTCTGGCTAAACTCGTCACGTTTACTTGAATCTAAAACGCGCTTATTAGACCGCTTTTAATAGTGATTCATTTTAATTCGTATTCAAAATCATCAGAAAATGGGCACAAAGAATGCCCACTCTCTGACTTTAAATTTCTCTATTTTTCCCACCAATAAGGGGCGCGTTTTGTATCGCCCGTATAGACTTCATTGAGAGTGTCCGCCTCGTAAAGGCGTCCGCCGATCATGACATGTTCAATCTTATCAGTATTACGGATATCATCGAGCGGGTTATCTGACAGAATTACAAGGTCGGCTAATTTTCCGACCTCAAGAGATCCCAAGTCCTCAGAAAACCCTAAGTGTTCTGCGGGCATGGTTGTCGCTGTGCTGAGCGCTTGAACGGGCGACATGCCACCGCGCGCAAAAGACCACATTTCCCAATGCGCCGCGAGGCCTTCGCGTTGACCATGCGCCCCAATCGAGACCAATACACCGGCTTCTGCAAGTTGCTTGGAGACCGCGCCGCTAAGCGCGTCTGCATAATCTTCAATCGGTACCATTTGACGACGTTTTGAACGCGCCTTCAATTGATCTGGCGGCGTATGCTTAGACAGAATCGGGTGCTTCCACACATCCGTCGTTTGGTAGTAGTAATCTTCGCCGCGCACACCGCCGTAAGTCACAGCAAGTGTCGGCGTATAAGCCACGTTAGTTTGCGAATACATTTGTATAACGTCTTCATAAACTGCGCCCACAGGCAGGTTATGTTCAATGGAGGTATTCCCGTCCGCGACCATCGACATATCCATATGATAGAGCGACCCACCCTCAGCGACGACAATCATATTATTGTCACGGGCGGCTTTGACGACTTGTTGGCGTTGATCGCGTCTGGGTTGGTTATAGTTTTTAACGCCGTGCGCACCTTGATTTTTCAGCCTTGCGACATGTTCTTGCGCGTCGTCCTCGCTCTCAATACTCGCATAAAACCCCGGAGACTTTGCGCCGTAAATCACTTCCCCTGTAGAGTATGTGCGGGGGCCGATGATTTTACCTGCGCGTTGCAACTCGCTCGCAGCAAATATTTCAGAGGCACGCGAAGACGGATCAAATACGGTTGTTACACCCAAAGCCAAATGCGACATGGCTTTCCAGTTTTGTTGCGGGATAAGTTCGTCTGTCCCTTGCGGCCCATGTGCATGGGCATCAATCAAGCCGGGGATAATGGTTTTACCCTCAAGATCTACAATCTCCGCACCGACGGGGACGCCAATATCTTGACCCACAGATTCAATTCGGTTGCCAGAGACAATGATTGTACCGTTTTCAATAACACCGCCGTCGCCCTCGGTCATTGTAATGATACGCGCATTGACGAAGGCAATTGTGCCTGTTGGCACGTCGGTTTCAACCTTGCGCATAAGGGAGGTTTCAGATTTAGGCGGCTCAAACGCCTCGTCTAAAATCTCGTCGAGCTTTATGTGATATAAATCAGGACCAAGACTCCATGAAAGCGTGCCATCTTCAGACCATGTTGGATAAGTTGCGCCGCCTTCACTGACTTTAATAACGGGCAGGGCCTTCGCCGACCGACCCGTGCCAATATTTTGCGGGCCAGATAATATGGGCGTGACAAACAAATTATAGTTTTCACGAAACGCGACCCAATTCCCGTCTGGCGATACATGATAGCTCTGTGCCATAGGGGAGGATGTATGAATACGTGCATCATCGCCCAACAGGTTCGTGCTCATCAAAGCGCTTTTTTTATCATTCTGATCTGTAAAATAGATCCGCAAATCATCGCCGTTAAAATGTGGGTCGGATCCGCTCTTACGAATTTTGCGAGGCTCGCCTTCTTCCATTGACATAACAAAAAGCCCCGTCTCGCCCGACCAGTCTGCCGACGTTAAATAACCGCCAGAGCCTTTTTCATAAACGAGGTAATCTCCGCTCGGGGAGAGGCGCGGGCGTTTGTAATGTCCGGGAAGCTCAGTTAAGTTTTTAATACGTTTTGTGCGTATATTGACCGTATGGATTGCGCCTAAATCCGCGTCCGTCCAACTGGTGAAGACAACCGTACGGCCATCGCGCGACCAACTTGGATAGACTTCGATTATATCGTCTTCTAATGCCGTAAGGCGCCGCGGCGTTCCTCCTGATTTCGGTTGAATATAAAGTTTGCCAAGGCTCTCAAAGACGACGGATTTATCATCAGGCGAGACGGACACAAAGCGCGGCATATTTGTCTCAAAGGTCTCAGGTGCAACCTCGACATTTGGTCTTGGGGCTTTGATAACGGTTCGCGTATCAGTCACTCTAAAGTCGATATGTTCGATATTTCCGTCACTAATATCGACGCGGTGAATTTGGCCAGATGCCCAAAAGTACAGCGACTTGCTGTCGGGACTGAAATCCATATTTGGATAGACCCCGTGAACGGCCCAAGTTTCCTGCATATCGCGGTCAAGATGATCAAAGATCATCGTCTCTTTCCCAGATACAAGGTCTTTCAGAAACAACATGCTTTGCCCGTCAACACGTTTTACGAATGCGAGGTTCTTACCGTCAGGCGAGGGCGTCGGGCGCACAGCCCCGCCATTGCCGCCCGCAACGGATAGAATATCGCCCGTTTCCATATCGTATCGTTGAATTTCAAAAAGCTGTTGGTGCGAGTTTTGCGCATATTCAAATATCGGCCCAGAGGTCGTATTCTGGCTGTAATAAATATAGCGTCCATCAGGGCTAAACATAGGCTCGCCAAGTTCTTTCTGGTGGGCTTCTGAGGGTTTTTCGACAAGCTGAACGCCACTTCCGCCTTGCGTATGATACAGCCAAATCTCACCGACACCGAGCGAGCGCGAGGTAGTGAAATGTTTACGCGCCGCAATGAAATTTCCGTCAGGAGACCATGTTGGATTATTAAGCAGTCTGAAATCTTCCTTCGTGACTTGCTTTTTATTCTCGCCGTCAACATCCATCATCCAGATATTGTCGCCGCCCGCGCGGTCAGACGTAAAAGCAATAGATTTTCCGTCGGGAGAAAAGCGCGGTTGAATTTCCCACGCCATGCCAGAGCTTATATTCGTGGCCGTGCCACCCGTGACGGGTAATGTGTAGATATCCCCGAGCATATCGAAAGCGAGTATCTTGCCGTCTGGGGAGACATCAAGGCTCATCCAAGTCCCCTCGGTCACATTTATTGTTATATCTGATTTATCTCCGGGGGGATTATTCACGTCCCATTTTTCTTCGGCTTCATCTTTTACGTCATCTGCAAAAGCCGCATCGGGCATGACAAAATAGGCACTGGATAATAGCGCCGTGCCGATTAAAACTTTTTGTAATAGGGTCATAGTGTACACTCCGAAAGTGTTGAAATCTGAGTTGTTTATTAGGCTAGAAGCGTCCCGCCGCGCCAGGGAAGACAATAGGTGTTTCTGACCCGTCTTTGGCTACTGCGCTGACACCGAAAAAGTAATTATCAATGACAAGGTTTTCAAACGTCCATTCATTCACTGTTCCAACATATCGTGAATGCGTCCACTCTGCCTCAGTGGTCAGGCGCCAATGGACATTATAGCCCATTAAATTCCCAGCATTGTCAGGCGTTTCCCATGTCAATTTTGCAGACGGTTGGACCGCGCCCGTGGCTTCGACGTTTTGCGGGAAGGGCGGCGCGCCTGCCATGCCTGCCAATGTGATCGCGTTTAAGGCCGTTAATTTGGCCGCGTAGTCTGCGTCCACGCCGTCCATAGTGTCGCCATAAACTGTTCCCGCCTCTGTTCCTAAGTCTTGATGTTGGCGGTCATAATGTTCATGCGTTTCCATGATACGCACGCCCGGAATGCCGACTTTATTAAAGGGTCTGTGATGCCCTCCGCGTCCGAAACGGTCGAGACGATAAACCATCATAATATCCAAATTTGTCAAATATTGATCGCCCATGGATTTAATATAGCGCGCCAAATTACGAGAGGGACTGTCGACTTCTCCGCCCGTAAACCGTCTTGCTCGAGCCTCTTGCGGGGTTTCATTTGCCCGCGTACCTTCGGAAAATATGCGCACAGTCGAATTATTGATTACACCGTCCATACCCGAAATATTAGAGATCATATCATTATTTATTACGCCTTTAATACGCCATTCATTATCCAGCGCGTGTTTGGCGACAATCTCGCCGCCAAATAGACCTTGTTCTTCACCAGATAATCCTGCGTAGATTATTGAGCCTGCAAATTCCCGTTTTGATAAAACGCGCGCCGCCTCTATGACGCCCGCCATACCAGAAGCATTATCATTTGCCCCGGGACTATCGGACCTGCCGTTCAAAGGGTCTGTGACACGGCTGTCAATGTCGCCCGACATCATCACGTAACGATCAGGGTCAATCGTGCCGCGTTGTATGGCCAAAACGCTCACGACTTCAACGGGATCGGGAATACGGGTCTCACCCGAAATCGTGTCCGAGACATAGATGACTTCGAGGCATCCACCGCACGCATTTGAGATCGTTTCAAACTCTGAAAATATCCAACGTCGCGCCGCGCCGATACCGCGTGTATCGCTTTTTGTTTCAGACAAAGTATGACGTGTACCAAAATCAACGAGCGTTTGAATATCAGATTGAATACGGTCAGCAGACGGTTCAACCGCAATATTATAGATATCTAAAACTTCGGACGGCGGCGCTATATTGGCAGATTTTGCTTGCGCCTGACACGCGGTCAAGCTGATGGCGATCAATCCCAAAATCAATTGGTTACAGCTTAAATTTCGAAGTGTCATATATGCCTTATATTCTGTATAATTATGTCGTCGCGAGTTTTAAAACCTGACTATAGCTTTCACATATTTCCATATCTTGAGTCCAACCTGCCGACTGCATTGCCGCGTGCAATTCTGGGAATTTATGACAGGGCACATACATATACGCATGATGTTCGACATGATAATTCACCCAATACGGGGCAAAGAACACGCGTTCCAACACATTGGCTTTCACCGTTCTGGCATGCGTCAACGGATTATTATCAAATGTCGTCATGGCGTGTTCCGCAATATTTCGAAGGCGAATGACAACAAAGAACCATGTCGCAAGCGGCAAAACCCAGAGCGCAAAATAAGCCCACCAAACCCCTGAAACGGATAGAGCTGAAAACATACTCAAATTTGCTATAAGGCTTGGCCAAGGCGACCCCGATTCGAACGCATCTGCGCCTTGAATTTTGACAGCGTCTTTGCCATTCAGCTTTCGTCGCAAGGTCTCAAATTGTGCAAGGCGCAGTCGCAGGAATGTTTGCCCTGTAATATCACGAAAAAACTTTCTTCTTAAACTCTCTTTTGACAATGGAAACTTTTGCGAAAGGACAAGGTCAGGATCGTTTTCTGTTTGCGCATATTTGTGATGTTTAAGGTGATATTTTCGGTAAATCTGTAAGTTCCCGCCGTAAGGTGCGGCCAGTAAATATTTGCCGACCCATTCATTCAGTCCGCGTGTTTTGAACAAAATACCGTGCGCCGCCTCGTGGACTAAAATTGACAAACCATGTTGTCGGGAGCCAATCAGCAAAACTGCGAGAATAAAACTTGCGGGGTTAGGGAAGGCTAAGAACATAGCGCCCGCGCCAATGATCACAGCCCAAACATGAAATGTCAGCCACGCACCCCATAAGTCAGACGGTTGCGCGAGCGCTTTGACTTTTGATGTTTCAATATATTCAATTGATGATGACACGCCTTAACGATGCGATGTTGAAACCTCTCTGTCAATATCGCGCCATAAGGAAACAAGCCTGTTTACATCGATTTAATTCATTCCACTCAAGACTTGATTTATGGGCCTCCCTCACTCTAAAGCGGGACATGTCGTCAAAGTCAAAAAAACGCGTCGTAATTGCAGAATCAGACCTTTATGCCCCAGTGAAAGCTTTTTTGGAATCGCGTGGATATGAGGTTAAGGGCGAGATCGGCAAGGTCGATGTTCTGGCCTGTCGCGGGACAGAGAGTCCCGTAATTGTTGAATTAAAAACAGGGTTTACGCTAACCCTATTCCACCAAGCCGTCGACCGCCTCAGCCTCTCTGATAATGTCTATATTGCCGTACCGCATAAGCCCGGCAAAGCGGCTGTTAAAGCGTTAAAACGTAACATATCCTTATGTCGCAGTTTAGGCTTGGGGGTTATGACGGTAAGATTACGAGACAGCTTCGTCCAAATTCACAGAGACCCGACGCCGTATAAACCTCGCAAATCTCCCGCTAAACTTGCGCGTTTGATGAAAGAATTCACACACCGCGAAGGCGATCCTAATATTGGCGGCATTACGCGCCAAACGATCATGACGGCTTATCGGCAAGACGCGATTAAATGCCTACAGGCCTTGATGGTTATTGACACAGAAGAAGGCGTGAAGGCTTCGGAAATTGTAAAATCAACATCGATTAAACGGGCCCGAAATATTATGTCAGACAATCATTACGGTTGGTTTGAGCGGGTCCGAAGAGGACATTACCGTCCCTCTGATTTAGGCCGTAAGGTTAATTCCAGTATTTAGTTCAGGTTAATTCCAGTATTTAGTAAAGCTTATAGGTGTAAATATATGCCTATTAAATGACGCCTATAGCGTGACAGTCCTGTAAAAATATTTTAGCACTGAACCTATGAAAAAATTATTCCTAAGTTCAGCGTTCCTTTGTTTGTCCGCCTGCGGATTAGTCTCTGCAGATGCCCAAATCCCGATTAATGAAAACGGGAAAAAACTTTTCCTCGAAATGTGTGCGAGTTGCCATGGTGCAGATATGTCCGGCGGGATGGCACCGAGCATGGCCGATGATGTGTGGAATTACGGCGGCACGGATGCCGAAATCTTAAAAGTTATTTCTGAGGGTATCGACTCTGTCGGCATGCCAGGTTTTGGCGATGACCTATCAGAAACAGATCAGAAAGATATTTTGGCCTTTATCCGATCGGGTACGCCGTTAGAAACCACGGCCCCAATCACGGACGTACCATCTGTCGAAGATCAGGTTAAAGTCGAACCCTTTATTGAGGGCCTTGAACAGCCTTGGGCTCTGGCATTTTATCCTGACAGTGCAAACTTACTAATCACAGAAAAAGACGGGAAACTCATCCAAATTACTGGCAATTCACGCCAAACAATTACAAGCATACCAGAGGTGAGTTCACGCGGGCAGGGTGGTTTGTTTGATGTCGCATTTGACCCAAATTATAAAGAAAATGGCTGGGTCTATTTGATTTTCGCACATCCAAGTGATGACGGAGCTATGACGAAACTCGTAAGGGGTAAAATCTCAGGAACCTCTTGGATTGCTGAGCAGACTTTATTCGAAGGACGCCCCGAACATTACAATAAACGCGGTGTGCATTTCGGTGGACGCATCACATTTGACAATGCGGGACGGTTATATTTTTCAGTCGGAGATCGTGGCAAGCAAGACATGGCGCAAGATACCAATGTGCCGAATGGTAAAATTCACCGTATAAATACGGATGGGTCAATTCCAGATGGCAACCCTTTCCCAGACAGCCCGTATCCGTCAATTTATTCTTACGGAAACCGCAATCCTCAAGGTTTAGTCATTCATCCTGAAACGCAAACCCTGTGGGAAACAGAACATGGCCCTAAGGGCGGCGATGAGTTGAACAAAATTTCGGGAGGTAAAAATTATGGCTGGCCCGTCATTTCATATGGTCGCAATTATAGCGGAACTGAGCTTACGCCCTACACAGCTATGCCCGGTATGGAACAACCTGAAAGCCAGTGGACGCCGTCAATCGCCGTATGTGGTTTAGATGTTTATACAGGCGAGCTTTTTCCAGAGTGGAAAGGGCGTTTGCTCGCGGGGGCACTGAAATACGAAACTGTTCGTTTGATTGATGTGAGCGGCGACACGTATCAATCCGAGTCTATTTTGTTAAATGAAAAAGGGCGGGTTCGGGACGTTACAACAGGACCTAACGGCGCAATATATGTGGCCTTGCCTAACTCTATTGTGAGATTGTCGCCAAAGTAATGACGGACTGGAAGGCAAACTTAGTCGACGGATATAAGGCATTCCGTGCGGGCGATTATCGTCAGCAAAAAGACCTATACGAAACATTGGGTAAGCAGGGGCAAAGCCCTAAGGTTATGATTATCGCCTGCGCTGATAGTCGCGTAGATCCTACGGACATTTTTAATGCTTATCCGGGACAAATGTTTGTCGCGCGCAATGTCGCAAATATAGTTCCGCCTTTAGATGTAACAGGTGGGTATCACGGAACATCGGCGGCGATTGAGTATGCGGTAAAAGTCCTGAATGTCGAAATGATTGTGGTCATGGGGCACGAAAGCTGCGGGGGTATTCAAGGGTGCCTTGACGGCATGGGACACGACCCTGATGCGGGATATGTTGGGAAGTGGGTATCACTTATCAACGGTGTGAAGGACCGCGTTCAGGCCCGCGGGGTGGAGCCCTCCCAACAAGCGTTTGAGATGGAACTTGAAACGGTGCGCCAATCTATTGATAATTTGATGACATTTCCGTTTGTCACCGAAGCCGTCAATAAGGGACATTTAAAACTGCAAGGCGCATATTTCAGTATTATCAATGCCCATTTAATGCTGTCAGATACAGAGGGTCATTTTAAGGTGATTGAAGCCTAGATTAGGCCGATCTCTCTTAACTTGGGTATGACCCCGACTGTACGGTCGACATGCACAGCTTGCAAACCCGCCGATTGCGCCGCGTCGACATTAATCATCGTATCATCAAAAAACAGAATAGATTCAGGCGGCACATTCAAAGCCTTAATTGTGGCTTGGTAGATCTCAGGATCAGGTTTTGCGGATTTAAGAATTTGCGAGGCAAAGGTCATGTCAAAACAGGCGTCTAAATCGAGTATCGTCTGTAGGTGTGTCCAGTGCAGGCTATTCGTATTTGACAAACAGGCGGTTATATAGCGCTTATTCAGAGATTTTAAAACGGCCTCTGTATTTGGAAAAGGGGGTTTCACCCATGAATTCCAAAGGTCTTTAATTTCAGAGGTTGATAAGCCTAAGTTAAAGATCGAATTTAGTTCTTCTGCGAAAGCATCATCATCGCACGCCCCGATTTCGTAGGCTGATAATATTGCATTATTTGAAAAATGTTTCGTGACTTGCGCTCGGCTTAAGCCCGTCAATTTCTCTAATGCGTCAATACCAACCCACGGTACGATCACACCGCCTAAATCGAATAGGAGAACTTTGAGAGTATCCAAGTTCAATGGCATATTTACCGCGCGAGTTCTTTCATCGCGTCTTCAAGGCCAGAGAGTGTCATCGGGAACATACGCTCTTCGCCAATGATTTGTTTAATGAGAAGTGTGCTTTGTGAATAAGCCCAATATTTCTCAGGTGTCGGGTTAATCCAAATGAGATGCGGGTAAACGTCGACAATTCTTTTGAGCCAAACCGCGCCTGCTTCTTCGTTCCAATGCTCGACAGACCCGCCCTTCATTGTAATTTCATACGGGCTCATGGCGGCATCGCCGACGATCACAACGCGGTAATCGGACGGAAATTTATGCAATATATCCCATGTCGTCGTGACCTCGCGCATACGGCGAATATTGTCTTTCCATACATGTTCATACAAGCAATTATGAAAGTAGAAATATTCTAAGCGTTTAAACTCTGACCGCGCGGCCGAAAACAAATCTTCGGCTTGTTTGACATGGGCGTCCATAGACCCGCCAATATCAAAAAACGTCAGGACTTTGACTGCGTTCCGACGTTCAGGGCGCATTTGAATATCAAGCCAGCCTTGCTTGGCCGTGCCACGTATTGTGCCGTCGAGATCAAGTTCGTCTTGAGCCCCTTCGCGGGCAAATTTTCTTAAACGGCGAAGCGCGACTTTTATATTGCGCGTCCCAATTTCCTTGTCGCCATCGAGGTTTTTAAACTGACGCTTATCCCAAACTTTAGTCGCTTTTTTATGGCGACTTTCGGCTTGGCCGATACGAACGCCTTCAGGATTATAGCCGTAAGCCCCGAACGGTGATGTGCCTGCCGTACCAATATTTTTACTGCCGCCTTCATGGCGTTTATCTTGGTTTTCAAGACGCTCTTTTAAGGCCTCCATGATTTTATCAAAATCACCGAGCGCTTCTATTTCCGCCATTTCTTCTGGCGTGAGATGTTGTTCTGCAAGTTTTTTGAGCCAGTCAGACGGGAGCTCATGTTCTTCCATCCCGAAAATATCGGACAGGTAATCCATACCGCGAAAACAATGCGAAAAAACCTGATCAAATTTATCAAGGTCGCGTTCGTCTTTTACAAGGGCTGTACGAGATAGATAATAAAACCCGTCCAAGCTCTCACCCGGCACGTCTTTTTCAAGCGCTTCAAGCAAAGTTAAATATTCACGTATCGAGACGGGTATTTTAGCGGAACGTAATTCGGAAAAGAAAGTCTGAAACATAGTGTTGTGTTTAGAGGTTTTTCTATGTCTGTCGAGGTCTTTAAGGCCTCAAAATCATTGCGGCATGAACATCAACGCCCTTTGCGCCGATGTTCAAAGCCTTGTTTGTTACTCGCCCGTACGGACGTCCGTTTCAATAAGGGCTGCAATTTGTGGCTCTAATTCAAGCGCCATAGCAAGCTTATCAAGATAGTCACGCTCTTTTGGGTTTAAGCCGTTCGCGATACGACAAGACACAGCATAAATTTCCGCCGCCGCTTGCGGTGATTTAGCGAGTTTAGCAACGTCATAGGCCTTGGGCGCAGTATTCAATGCCGCGCGAAGATCGCCCGACGCGCCTTCGTATTTGGCTTCGATGAGTGCAAGCTCATCTTCGCTAATTTCGCCGTCTGCTTTTGCTGCGGCAACCATAGCCGTCATAAGAATTTCAGACCTGATTTCCGCGTCTGGGCCCTTTAATAATCCGATCACATCATCGGCAGATTTCGGCATCTTACCCGCTTTGTGAGCTTTATAAGCAATTGTACCCAGTCCTGCGAGGCCGCCAAGCGTGACCATTTTACGGCCTGAACGCGAGGAGAGAAGGAGGGCAAGCGCGCCCGCCGCTGCACCCGCACCAACACCTTTGCGGAGCGCGTTCCGCGACGCGTCCGTATCGTCCACGCCAAGTTTATCGACCAAATAATCTTCGCCTTTTTGGGCAATGTCTTTGCCACGAACGGAAAGTTCACCTGTTTTAGACTGGCCTTGATTGAGCAAATCTTGCCCAGCCGCTAGAATTTGTTCTAAAAGTTCCTGCGGATTTATGTTTGAATTGCTCATGATGTCATTCCCCAATGAAAGCCCCGAACCGCGAACATACAGAAATGCACCGCAAACGCTACTTTCAATCGCATATAGGCACAGATGCGTCTTAGAAAACCCTTTCTTTCTGTTGTCGGGATAGGTTTCGCGTGTCAGAAAAGGTCATGAAAAAGATATTTAAAAGGCTGGGTCTCTTGATCGGAGTCGTGATTTTGGGGGGCGTTGTTTGGTTATGGACACCCGCAGGCAACAAGTTCGATGCAGAATCTGCAAAGGATTCGGCGAAAGCCTATGACGCGCGTATCATACGCGATGATTGGGGTGTCGCACATATTTTTGGAAAAACCGACGCCGATACATCCTTCGGCTTGGGATACGCCCACGCAGAAGATGACTGGGCCACAATTCAAGACACGCTGATTGCGGCGCGCGGCATGAGCTCTCAATTTAAAGGCAAAGACACAGCGCCCGCTGATTACATGTTCGATTTGTTCAAAGTGTCTGAATTTGTAGAGCAGAAACATGCGCGCGATTTAAAACCGTCTACCCGTGCAATTGCGCAAGCTTATGCGGATGCCATAAATTTATACGGGGCAGAAAACCCAGATCAAACCTATAAAGGTCTTTTACCTGTGACAGAGCAAGACGTGATTGCGGGTTTCACATGGGCCACGCCGTTTTTCTATCGCCTTGATGGGTATTTACAGGACCTCTTTACAGCCGAAGACGCGCCCAAAGTTTCGCCTTGGCAACAATCCGCAGACCTGAACCTGCCCGAAGCGGTTCGGGGATCAAATGCATTTGCTGTCGCACCTCAACGCTCAGAAGATGGTCATACGCGCCTGATTGTAAACTCTCACCAACCCATGACAGGGCCCTATGCATGGTACGAGGCACATGTCGTGTCTGAAGAGGGTCTAAACCTCGCGGGTGCAGGATTTCCGGGGACGCCGATCCTGACGCAAGGTGTTACGCCGCATCATGGTTGGGCGCATACTGTCAACCGACCCGATCTTGTTGATATTTATGCGTTGAAAACAGATCGTGAGAAGAAACCCAAATTATATATGTTGGACGGTGAATGGCTAGAGTTTGAGCGCTCTAAGTCCCATTTTCGAGTGAAGTTATTTGGGCCGTTTTCTCTGCCGATAAAGCGCGATGTTTTGTGGTCAAAACACGGGCCTGTCCTTTCGACACCTACGGGACATTACGCCGTTAAATTCTCTGGACTTGGCGAAGTACGGGCCTTGGAACAATGGTTTGAAATGGGCAAGGTGCAGTCCTTTGCAGAGTGGCAATCGGTGCTCTCGCAATTAGGTGTGTTGAGTTTTAATATTGTTTACGCAGATAAAAACGGAAATATCGGATCCGTTTATAATGCTAAAATGCCAAAGCGTATTGAGGGGCCTGATTGGGAGAACATCCTGCCGGGGGATAAATCAGAACTGATTTGGACAGATTTCCAGCCCTTTGACGCTCTGCCTAAAATTTGGAATCCTGACACAGGGTTTTTGTTTAGTGCCAATGCAACACCGTTTCAAATCACAGACGGCGAAAGCAATAATTCCCGCGCGGATTTTTCAAAAACATTTGGCATTGAAACACGTATGACCAATCGCGCGAGGCGGGCATTGGAATTGTTCACTGGCGACGAAAAAATTTCCAGAGACGAGCTTTTAGCGCGTCGGGCCGATACGCAATACGCGCCCGAGTCGCAAATCATGCAAATGGTGGTCGAAATTGTGGCTAAAGATTACGACACTCAAATCTTAAACGATGCAAAAGAGGTGCTTCGGAACTGGGACGGAAACACGAATATTGAAAGTCGCGGGGCCGCTCTTGCGATCATCACGGGCACGCGCGCTTTGGGATATGAATATATCGAAACTGAAATGCCCCTAGACGATGCTTTGGCGCAAACGGCCAATGACCTGATGGCACGCTTTGGACGCCTTGACCCAGATTGGGGCGAGGTCAACAGATTGCAACGCGGAGATGTCGACTTACCTCTAGACGGTGCGCCTGATGTGCTACGCGCAATTTACGCTGACAGATACGGCATAACCAAGTCCGGTGTCATGAATGCGTTTGCAGGCGATACGCATATTATGATCGCCGATTGGGACACTGAAGGGCAATTAGATTTGCAAACAATTCACCAATACGGCGCTGCCACGATGGATGAAAACTCTCCCCATTATAACGATCAAGCAGCTCTATTTTCAAAAGGTGGGTATAAGCGTATGCCAATGACCCTAGAACAAGTCTTACCGCTTTCGACACGGGATTATCGTCCAGGGCAGTGACCGCTGGCGGGCTGAAATTTATGCAAGCTTAGGAGGAACCCTACAGGTTCATTAAATGGTAAAACAGTCTGTCGCATTTTGTAAAACTCTTATATTTGTTTGGGTCTTGTGAAGAAAAACCGTATCTGGATGATGGCCATGATCTGCGGTTTATAGATATTCAAATGACGGGTTCATGCGTGCCGGCATTATTGGACACGGGTCACAGTTTAACATCATGAATTGGAACGTGGCTCAATTTGCTAATCTAAGGTGCGCGCGACTAGAGCTCAGGGAGGTTTGGATTTTCGCAGAGGCAATTAGACAATATAATCTCAGAGTGCGCGCGCGCATGGATCGATTCAAGTCGGGTAATTAATATTGGACGCACAAGGAATTTATTGTCATGGACTACAAAAGCCTGAAGATCCTAGGCATTAACAAGAAACCCTTCATAATCGCAGGGATCGGGCTTTTGAATGACACCTCATTTATATTAGATTTTAATCAAAACATTTTAGCGATCGCGCCAGAGGATCCTTCGGATTTAAACTAAACACCCAATTGTACGCGCTTAAGTCCCTGTCAGATATTCCCGTCGACATCTTTGACCCAATCGCGTCAACAACTCGTATGATATCGTCCCGACGCTCTCCGCGTCGCGCTCTAGGTGGTCTCCGTAAAACTCGACGGTTTCGCCTGGGTTGACCGGCTTTTCCATTTTTGAAATATCGACAATAGTCAAATCCATACTGACACGCCCGACAATCGGCACGCGCTTTCCGTACATCGTACCGTATCCTGCCCGGGCCGTTCCAATCCCACTCGCGGAAATCGGAATACCGTCTGCATAGCCTGCGGCCAAAACAGCAACTTTCATATCTCGTTCGACTTTGAAAAGACCATCATATCCTAATGTTTCGCCTGCTTTGACAATGCGCGTTTGGAGGACAGGCGCAAGCAAGGACACGACAGGTTTCAGCGCGCTCATCTCTGGTGAGGCGTTTGGTTTGCCGCCGTAAAGCGCAATACCTGATCGTACCATTTGGAAGTGATAAGATTTGCCAAGATAGATGCCTGCTGAATTTGCTAGGCTCAACGGTTTCATAGGAAGCTGCGTTGAGGCGCGACGAAAGCGCGTGAGCTGTTCAGCGTTTAAAGGATGTGATTTATCGGACGCACACGCCAGATGGCTCATGACCAAATCCACGCCCAAATTATTGAACATTTTCTTGTTGCGCGTCAGCTTTGACAACTCTTCAATATCAAGCCCAAGCCTGTTCATGCCCGTATCAATATGCAGGGCCGCAAAAGGCGGAGAGCCTACAGGTTCAGCCGCGCTGGCCCAAAGTCTAGCTTGTTCAAAAGAGTTGATGACCGGCTTTAAATCTGCTCCAAATATCAGGCGCAAATCACGAGAGGCCGGGCCGTTTAAAAGATAGATACTCGGCGTGTCGCCTACGGCTTCGCGTAGAATTTTACCTTCGCCCGCAGTTGCAACAAAAAACACCCGACATCCTGCGCCGTAAAGGGAGCGCGCGACAGGTTTGATACCCAAGCCGTAAGCATCGGCTTTTACGCACGCAGCGACAGTTGCGCCGCCGACTTTGGCTTTGATTGTGTCATAGTTGTGACGTATCGAGGATAGGTCGATCCGTAGCGTCGCGCGGGCGCTATATTTTGCAAATTCTTCTGCCATTGGAATACCAATCAATAAGGTGTGTCGGCGTAGCGGTCATCTTCGGGAGCAAGGTTACCAAATTTGGTAAGCTCGGCCTGAAACGCAAGTTTAATCGTTCCAATCGGGCCGTGACGTTGCTTGCCAACAATAACTTCGGCTTTGGCATGTAGGGCTTCCATCTTGGTTTGCCAATCCATATGTTCTTGTGTGCCTTCAGAAGGTTCTTGCCGAGACACATAATATTCCTCTCGGAACACAAACATAACGACGTCGGCATCTTGCTCGATTGAACCTGATTCCCGAAGGTCAGAGAGTTGCGGGCGCTTATCATCGCGTTGTTCGACTTGTCTCGAGAGCTGCGCCAAAGCCAAGACAGGTATATCCAATTCCTTCGCAAGCGCTTTTAAGCCTTGGGTAATCATGCTGACCTCTTGCACACGGCCATCAGAGGACTTCATAGCCGCCCCGCCTGTCAATAGCTGTAGATAGTCGACCACGATTAAATCAAGGCCCACCATGCGTTTAAGGCGGCGCGCGCGCGCAGAGAGCGCACCAATAGAAATACCGCCTGTATCATCAATATAAAGCGGTATTTTATTGATCTCATCTGCACTGTCGCGAATATGTTCGTAATCGGCGTTCGTAATATCACCGCGTCTGATTTTATTTGACGGCACGCCAGATTGCTCCGCGAGAAGTCGCGTCGCGAGTTGCTCGGATGACATCTCAAGGGAAAAGAACCCGACAACACCGCCGTTTACGGTTTTCATCTGACCTGATTCGTCTTTCTCTTGTTTATAGGCTTTCGCGACATGGAACGCGATATTGGTCGCGAGTGAGGTTTTGCCCATAGAAGGACGACCTGCAAGAATGATAAGGTCAGACCGATGCAATCCACCCAGCTGGCGATCCATATCTTGTAGACCAGACGACATACCAGAAAGGCCGCCGTCACGCGCAAACGCCGCAGACGTCATTTCAATTGATTTAAGTAAGGCCGCGTCAAAACTGACAAAGCCCGTTTGCGTCCCGCCAATTTCTGCGAGGTTATAGAGCAGGGACTCAGCTTCTGTGATCTGTTGACGCGCATCAATATCACTGTCGGGATCAGACGCTTTTGAGCTTATATCACCGCCCAGTCGAATAAGTTCGCGGCGCATAGCCAGATCAAATATAAGTTTCGCATATTCGGGCGCCGCCGCACCACTCGGGGCGTTATCAAGAAGGAGCGCAAGATATTCCACCCCGCCAATATCCACGAGGGTCTCGTCCTGCGAAAACCTATTTTTTAGGACGATCGCGTCAGCCAAATTTCCGAGCTCGACCAAGGTCGCGATGGAATCGTAAATTCGAACATGGACGGGATTGTAAAAATGTTTTGGCTGAACAATGCCGCTCACGCGGTGATAAATTTCGTTATCAAATAAAAGTGCACCGAGTAGGGCCTGTTCAGCCTCGGCCGAATGCGGTGTAGTGTCGAGATCAGGCGTACCTGAATCATTATCTGCGATGAATGCCATGGCCTAGGCGTATAGTAAGAACCGAATAACGCCAAGACTGATTCACTGCACTAAATTTATATTTTATAGCGCTGAGTTTTATCCACATAGTTGTCCACATGCGCCCTGTGAATAACTCTAAGGTAGAACTAAAAAAAAACGGCCCCCGAAGAGGCCGTCTAGATTCAGTATGTGAAGAAGATTACTCTTCTTCGCCTTTTGGTGCGATGAAGTCGCCTTCAGCGCCTTCGTCAAACATTTCAGAGGCAATCTCTGCACGTTCAGCTGAGGCTTCGGCCGCATCTGCACGATCTGCATTCAACTGTGTTTTAATCACGTCTTCACCGGCAAGCTGACGTTCAGCTTCATCTTCGGAACGGGCTACATTGACAGTAACAGTTACGGCGACTTCGGGATGAAGTTTGATTCTAACGCTGTGTACGCCAAGCTTTTTAATTGGTTGCTCTAGAACTACCATATTTCGCTTAACTTCACCGCCAACAAGTTCAGCAACATCGCGAGAGCTTACAGATCCGTACAGGATGCCTGTTTCACCAGCTTTGCGGATGACGTTGAAGTTTTTACCGTCCAAATCGCTACCACTTGTAGCAGCATGTTCACGGGCTTCGGCGTTACGAGCTTCAAGATATTCACGTTGCGCTTCAAAACGCGCAAGATTTGCTTTCGTTGCACGAAGGGCTTTTTCTTGAGGCAGTAAGAAATTCCGAGCAAACCCAGGCTTTACGTTTACAACGTCGCCCATACCGCCAAGTTTTTCAATACGTTCTAGGAGTATGATTTCCATAGTGTCAGTCTCCTATTTGTTTGCGTAAGGCAAAAGAGCAAGGAAACGGGCGCGTTTAATAGCGCGAGCCAATTCTCTTTGCTTCTTGTGCGAAACAGCTGTGATACGGGAAGGAACGATTTTGCCTTTTTCAGACATATAACGTTGCAACATTTTCGGATCTTTATAATCGATCGCAATGGCATTATCGCCAGAAAACGGACAAACTTTGCGACGACGACGAAACGATGTCCGTGACGGCAAGTTTTCAATCTTAATTGTGTCTTTAGCAGCCATGATCTAGTCCCTTTTTTCGCGACGTTTGCGCTCTTCGCGCTTGGCAAGAATAGTTGACGGCTCTGGATCAAATTCGTCAACGCGGATGCTCATATAACGCAGAATGTCTTCGTTGATACGGTGCTGACGCTCAACTTCGTGCAAAGCCTCAGCAGGTGCATTGACCTGTAGAAGGCTGTAATGCGCTTTCCGGTTTTTGTTCATGCGATAAGCAAGATTTCTCAAGCCCCAATATTCTGTCTTTTCAACAGTACCGCCAAGATTATTGATTTTTTTAGTAAGTGATTCGATCATTTCTTCGACTTGTGTCGGGGAAACGTCCGGACGTGTGATAACCACGTGCTCGTAGAGAGACATAAACTGCCCTTCATATTATGGAGGCGGCGTTTCAGAACTCTTGAAGGATAAGCTGAAACGATGGCTCTGAAATCTATACCAACACCATGTCGATAGGGAAACGTCAGACCGCATCCGATTAAGAGCGTGGTAGATACACTTTGTAGGATTTAAAGCAAGTAAAATCCGAGTTGAGTTTATGTGCAAGAAAACGGGTAGGGCGTTCCGCTATTTGTGCCGACCAACGCTGTGTTACTGCCTTAGCCGCGAGGCATGAAAGCCTATGCCTGATCTGACAGTCGCCCTTCCAAACCCTCAACCTCTGTTGAAGGCATTGCTGGACGAATATCAGGTGTAATGGACGGCTTTTGCTCATTACGGCGCTTGTGTACATGCGATAGGGCAATCGCGGCGTCTTTGTAACGCTTGTCAAGCTCATGAATATTGGCTCTGGATTTCAAAAGCTGTGCTTCAGCAAGCTTAAGTTGTTCCGACTGATTGCAGATAAACCGCTCTAAACGTTCGCGTTCAAGTTCGTTATCACTTCGACTTTTGCGAAGGCTTTCAGCATTTTGCGACGTATTAGACAAAATTTCGTCCTTAAGGGAGAGTTGCTTTGTCAGACCATCGATTTCGGCTTCTAGGGCAAAGATGCGGTCATCGCGCGTCATGAGATTATACTCATATTGAGTTTTGAAATTCTTTATGTCTTCATTGATCGACGCAATTTGAATTGTCATTTCATTATTTTGCTTCCGCGTCGTTTCAAGCTCTATCGCAAGATCAAGCGCGTTCTTCTCACTTGAACCCCGTGCGTCTCTTTGGTCTTCAAGTTCAATCTTTAGAGTTTCAGCTTGGTTCAAAAGGGTTGTCTTCTCAGTCCCAGTTGCGTCCAGCTCACTCTTGAGTTTTGAGACTTGCGCTCGCAGGTTTTCATTCTCTTGTGTTTCAATATTAAAAGCATTCTTTTCGCGGTCGCCGCGTAAAGTTTGAACGTCACGGTCTTGACGTACAGACGCGAGATCCTTTTCAGCACTGCCCAATAAAACGGTTGTTTGTGCCAGCTGGTTTGAGCTGACTTCAAGATCATTCAGAACGTCAGACAGTCTTTCTTTATGAGAGGCAAGGTCATTTTCCAAACATGAAATTGTATGGGTGTTCTTTTCCATCTCGCGGCTAAGAGACAAGTTGCGGGCCTTAAGGCGGCGGTTTTCAGGCTCTAAGCGTGCGACAAGTGAAAAACTAATTTCAGCTTTTTCAGCAAATGAATTTAGGTTCTTAATACGCGCCTGTGCACGACGGTATAAAGCGTCGCCGTTTTCTACATCAATCGATATTTTAGAAATATCATGACGTAATTCGCTTAAATTTTGATCGCCAATACTGCCGATATCAAAGTTTTCAATGTCGCCAAGGTCTGCCGCCGACGTGTGTTTCACATCCGCTGTTCCCTCAACGATAGGCGTCGTGTCGGCTAAACTCGTCGCATACGCTGTTGTAGCCGCGAGAGGCATTGTAACACGTTCTGCAATGTCTGCTGAAACATCAATAGAGGGACTTGCCTCAATAGATGGACTTGCAGTTTCATCTATTGAGGCTGTTGTCGCAGCTATAAATGTTTCGTCGCGTGGCAAATCCGTGACAGCAAGTGGCTGAATGTCCAGATCCGCCGCATTATAAGGCATATCTGCTCGCGGAGAACCTTCTAGTGCTGTTTCAATTTCACCCAAAAGGCTCGAGCTTTCAAAGTTTTCTGTAAATGGATCCATTTCATCTGAATCTATCAATAAACTCTCAGAGAGTGCAGGGGACGTAAGTGCGGGGTCTGCAGTCTCTTCAGTTTTGGGTTCGGATACAGTGATATCGGCAAGTACATCTTCAGCTACTGGTTCAGGCACTGTTTCCGCTATTGGCTCAACAAGTACTTCAGCGACATTTTCAGAAAGTGGTTCAAAATCTAAAGATTCCCGATCAAAGGGATCCGCCTCAATAACTTTGATATGAGACATATCTTGCTCAAACGCCTCAATAAAATGATGCTCGGCATCTAATTCCTGTGCAATTTCATCATCTAAAGCCGTGTCCAAAGCCGTCTCTGTTTTTACAGACGTGTCTTTAGCCGTCATATCGCCAATAGGGGTGTCGTTCGTATCTTGGGGATTAAGCAGTCGTTTTTTAAGCACTTGGATCGCTGCGAGTTCACGCGCCTCGTCAATTGGCGACTTAATGCTCTCATCGGAAACATTCGTTTCTGATGCGTCTGCCTTATTTAAAGCGAATAAATTTCGGGACTCTTTTTTCTGAGACTGTATCTTCTTTAACGTATATTTTGCATCATCGGGTACATCTGCGAGAGTCTTTGTATCTGACACAAGCGGGCTTTGCTTTCCACCCTGCTCATCCTTCAAATCTTTAAGGTCAAATATATCAACTAAAGGCCCCGCTTTTACTAACGGCTTATCGGTCTTCCCTCGACTAAATTTATTTTTATTGCGCTTAAATATAGACATGCTGACCTTTTAGAGAGGGCGGTATACTTAGCGATTCATAGAAAAAACTGATTAAAAAACCGTTATAAATTCTAGCTCAGATATCAGACGTGCCTGACCACAGGACGGAATATCAATTAGACGCACACGGAACACGCTTGACGTTACGATTGCAAACTCTATGCAAAACATCCAATTTCAGTTAAACATTCCTTTAATAAAAAAATATGATGAGAACTTTATGGCACTGGCATTTACGTTTCCTGGACAAGGCAGTCAATTTATTGGAATGGGACACGCTCTTTCTGAAGCCTTTCCCTCTGCAAAAGCCGTATTCGAAGAGGTCGATTCTGTTTTAGGGCAAAACTTATCGAAAATTATGTGGGAGGGCCCAATAGAGGACTTAACGCTCACCTCGAACACTCAACCTGCGCTTATGTCCTGTTCAATTGCAGCAATGCGGGCACTCAAGGCTGAATTTGGTGTGGATATCACGGTCGCAAAATATGTTGCAGGCCATTCACTCGGAGAATATTCGGCACTTTGTGCGGCGGGGGCGATTGATCTGTCGACAACAACTAAATTACTGCGCATTCGCGGCGACGCAATGCAGGCCGCTGTGCCCGTCGGTAAGGGCGCTATGGCAGCGCTTCTTGGCGCGTCTGTTGAAGACGCAGAAGCGGCGGCGGCAATCGGTATGAAAGTTGGGATTTGCCAAATCGCCAATGATAATGCGATTGGACAAATTGTTCTGTCAGGCGAAGTTGCCGCGGTCAAAGCTGCCGCAGATGCCGCGCGCGAATTGGGCGTTAAAAAGGCCGTTATATTACCCGTGTCGGCGCCGTTCCATTGCGATATGATGAAACCCGCCGCGGAAACCATGGAGCGCGCCCTTGCAGACGCCGTGATTATTGCGCCGCGCGTGCCTGTTGTAAATAATGTGACGGCCAGACCCGTTACTGACCCCGATCAAATACGAGCCGATCTCGTGAGCCAAGTGACAGGCCGCGTGCGGTGGCGGGAGTCGATATTATGGATGTTTGAAGACGAAGGTATAACGCGAATGGACGAACCAGGATGCGGAAAAGTTCTCTCTGTTATGCGCAGACGTATCGTCAAATCAATAGAGGGCGGCCCGGTGGATAGCCCTGAGAGCCTCGAAGCTTTCGCAAAATATATAAATGGAGACGTATAAATGTTTGATTTAACAGGTAAGCGCGCCCTTGTTACGGGCGCGACGGGCGGACTCGGCGGCGCAATCGCGCGGAAACTGCACGCGCAAGGCGCGCATGTTGCACTTTCTGGTACGCGGGCCGAAAAACTCGAAAGCCTTGCGGCAGAGCTTGGCGAGCGGTGTGTTGTGACGCCGTGCAATCTCTCAGACGGCGCAGCTGTGGATGCTCTGCCAGCCCAATCCGTCGAAGCTCTAGGCGGCGCGATTGATATTTTAGTCTCTAATGCGGGCCTCACGCGTGATTCTCTTTTGATGCGCATGAAGGCAGACGATTGGGATCTGGTACAACGCGTCAATTTGGAAGCTTATTTTCGCCTCTCTAAAGCCTGCCTTCGCGGTATGATGAAGGCCCGTTTTGGCCGAATCATCGGCATCACCTCTGTTGTCGGTGTCACAGGAAATCCGGGACAAGCAAATTACGCGGCCAGTAAAGCGGGCATGATCGGTTTTTCAAAATCTCTTGCACAAGAAGTCGCCTCGCGCGGCGTCACTGTGAATTGTGTCGCGCCTGGCTTTATTGCTTCGCCCATGACGGATGCCTTAAATGACACTCAAAAGGACGCTATTCTTACGAAAATCCCCGCAGGCGCGTTAGGTACGGGTGAAGACATCGCAAATGCCGTCTTATACCTCTCAAGTGCCGAGGCCGCTTATGTGACAGGGCAAACCCTGCATGTGAACGGCGGAATGGCGATGATTTAATACAAAGCAAGTTTGGATTATTGGGGCCGCAAGCTCTAGTCAGACCCTATTTTGTATGTTAATGCCGCCGCAACGAAGTACAGGGGTTGTATTCATAACATTCAGTCCCTAACTTTATTCAGAGTAACCGCCGAGTAATCGGCTTCAGATAAGGAAATTTATATGTCTGATGTATTAGCCCGCGTAACGAAAATGGTTGTCGAGCATCTTGATGTTGACGTAGACAAAGTCACACCAAAAGCACACTTCATCGATGATCTTGGCGCGGACAGCCTAGACAATGTAGAGCTTGTAATGGCTTTCGAAGAGGAATTCGATATTGAAATTCCAGATGATGCTGCAGAGCATATTCAAACCGTCGGTGATGCTGTAAAGTATATCTCCGAAAAAGCCGCTTAGGGCTTTTGAACAGTCCATGCGGCGGGTTGTTGTCACAGGCTTAGGTCTCGTTTCCCCCGTCGGATGTGGCGTAGAGGCCGCTTGGTCTAATTTACTCGCGTCCAAAAGTGGCGCAAAGAAAATCGAACATTTCAATGTAAGCGACTTGGGTTGCCAAGTCGCTGCAATTATCCCTCGCGTTGATGGACGCGGTGGTGGCTCGCCTGATATGGCGGGCGTTTTTGATCCTGACAGCGTCATGAGCGCGCGGGATAGAAAACGCATTGATGATTTCATACTCTATTCAATAGCGGCCTCAGACGAGGCTCTTAAGGATTCAGGGTGGCATCCCGAAAGCTTGGGTCAAGAGGCGCAAGAACGCTCTGGCGTATTATTTGGATCGGGTATTGGCGGATTACAGACAACTTATGACGCGTCTATAACGCTTCACGAAAAAGGCCCCCGTAGGTTGGGGCCATTTGTAATTCCGGGCATGTTAATCAACCTGACATCTGGACAAATTTCTATTCGTAACAGCCTTAAAGGCCCAAATCACAGCGTCGTCACGGCCTGTGCAACGGGCGCGCATGCAATTGGCGACGCGGCGCGAATGATACAGCACGGCGACGCAGACGTTATGGTTGCGGGGGGCGGCGAAGCGGCCATAAACCGTTTGGGCATTGCCTGTTTTGTGGCCTGCCGCGCAATGACGACTGGATTTAACGATACACCGGAAAAAGCCTCTCGACCTTATGACAAGGACCGCGACGGATTTTTGATGGGCGAAGGCTCTGGTGCTGTTGTACTCGAGGAATATGAGCATGCCAAAGCGCGCGGCGCTAAGATATATGCCGAGTTTAAAGGCTACGGCCTGTCTGGCGACGCTTACCATATCACAAGCCCTGCGCCTGACGGAGACGGAGGCTACCGCGCGATGAAAACGGCGCTTGCGCAATCGGGTTATTCGCCAGAAGATATTCGCTATGTAAATGCACACGGAACGTCGACACCCATGGGCGACGAAATCGAAGTTAAGGCGGTAGAGCGCTTATTCGAAGGTCACACAAACGGGCTGCATATGTCCTCGACCAAATCTGCAACAGGGCATTTACTTGGCGCGGCAGGCGCGATTGAAGCGATCTTTAGCATATTGGCACTGCGCGACGGGCAAGTCCCGCCCACTTTGAATTTAGATAACCCTTCTATCGAATCGGATATTGACTTTGTGCCGCACACGCCAAAAACTGTCGAACTTAAGGCCGTTATGTCTAATTCTTTCGGGTTTGGCGGAACAAATGCAGCTTTAATATTCGGACGCGTGGACGCTTAGCGTCCGTCATTGTTGTGTTTGGTAAAAAACATAAAGCGCGCGTTGCGTCTAATCTTATTCCCGACAACTCCCCTTTAAAAACCCATAAACTAAGCCTAATCATTATGGGCTTCCTTGTATTATTGACCTTTTTTGGCGGTCTTGTTTTTGGTCTCTACAGCTTCGCCAATTACAAATATGAAGCCAAGCCCAAAGGGGAGGTGCGAGATATTGTCTTTACTGTGGGCAAGGGCAACGGACTGTCTACGATTGCCGCAAATCTCGAATCGCAAGGCCTGATAGACGATGCGTTTTTGTTTAAACTCATCACGAAATTACGAGGCAATGAGGCAAAATTTAAAGCAGGTGAGTTTTCTGTTTCCTACCCCGCTAGCATGTCCAAAATCTATAAGACTCTCTCAGAAGGCCCTTCAATCTTATATCCTTTCACGGCACCTGAAGGTTTGACGAGCGCGCAAATAATGAGGCTCATATTATCATCTGAGACCATTACCGGCGATGACCCAACCCTAGCAGAGGAGGGGAGCCTTTTGCCAGAAACCTACCTTTTGCCCCGTGCGATGTTAGCCTCTGACCTCATCAAAAAAATGCAGAAAGCGCAAAGCGAAGTTTTGAATGAGCTATGGGAAACGCGCCAAGAGGGCCTTCCGATTAAAACGAAAGAAGAGGCGATTATTCTCGCGTCTATCGTTGAAAAAGAGACAGGACTTGGCGGCGAACGCGACCTTGTAGCGGGCGTATTCATCAACCGCTTAAATAAAGGCATGCGTCTTGAATCTGATCCAACTATTATTTACGGGATTTCCAAAGGCGAGCCACTCGGCCGTGGTTTAAGACGTTCAGAGATAGACCGTAAAACAGACTGGAACACCTACCAAATTCCGCGACTTCCTATCACACCAATTTGCAATCCTGGACGCGAGGCGATTGCCGCTGTTCTCAATCCTGCCGAAACGGAGGCGATATTTTTTGTAGCTGACGGAACAGGCGGACATGTGTTTTCAAAAACTCTGGCGGAACATAACCGCAATGTTGTGAAATGGCGCAAAATTGAGCGCGCCCGAAAACGCGCGAAGACACCGTGAGTGTGCCGACATCACTCTCTGGCATGACGGGGTTTGCACGGCTATCAGGATGTGTTGAGGCAACCCAATGGACATGGGAAATTCGAAGCGTAAATGGTCGTGGACTGGATGTGCGCGTCAAATTACCTCCAGAATTTAGTGGCCTCGAAGCAAAAATAAGACAGGCTAGCGGGCATGTTTTCAAACGCGGAAACCTCCAGGTAAACCTCACGCTTCAAGGCATGTCTTCGTCTCAATCTTATCATGTGAATGAAACCCTGTTTGATAAGCTTTCAGACTTCGCCAAGTCAAAAAACGAAGACGTTCAGGCGGGACAAATCTTAGCTATTCCCGGTGTCGTGGATTTGGTTCAAACTGAGCGGTCGTCAGAAGAAATAAAAATATTAGAGAATGCGATTTTATCGAGCTTTGTGTCGGCTCTACAGCGGCTTAAATCTGCAAGAGAGGATGAAGGTAAGGCCTTGGCACCAATTCTCATGCAAGCTGTGACCTCTGTTGAGAGCGCTATAGCACAGGCGCAGATGATTTCAGACGCTTTGCCTGCTGTATTGAAATCCCGAATTGAGGACAAGTTAAATGCCTTGCTGGCTGAAAAACTTGATCCTGCAAGACTGGCCCAAGAAGCCGCTTTATTGGCAATAAAAGCAGATGTTACTGAAGAAATAGACAGGCTGAAAGCGCATTGTGCAGACGCCCGTAAGCTTTTAAAAATGTCTGCGCCTACAGGGCGTAAACTAGAGTTTTTAGCACAAGAGTTTAACCGCGAGATCAATACGCTCTGTTCAAAATCTTCTGATATTGAATTGACGCGTCTCGGTCTTGAGATGAAAAGCTATATTGAACAATTCAGAGAGCAAGCCGCAAATGTCCAGTAACGTACCTGAAACCCAAACAGATTTAGACAGAATAAAGTCTAAGCGCCGCGGATTGATGATCGTGCTGTCCTCACCCTCAGGCGCTGGAAAGACGACCCTGACGCGAAAGCTACTCGCTGAAAACGCGGATATGACCATGTCTGTCTCGGCCACGACGCGCGCGCCAAGGCCCGGCGAAAAGGATGGTCACGATTATTACTTCGTTTCAAAAGACAAGTTTGTTGAAATGATCGACGCGGATGAATTCCTTGAACATGCCAAAGTGTTTGATCATTATTACGGGACCCCTCGCGGCCCCGTAGAGGACGCTTTGACGGAAGGTCGCGACATCGTTTTTGACATTGATTGGCAAGGCGCTCAGCAATTAACGCAGGCCGCCGCAGATGATTTGGTACGCATTTTTATTCTGCCGCCAAATATGCGCGAACTAGAACAACGTTTAAAATCTCGGGCTCAAGATAGCGACGACGTTATTTCAAAACGTATGGCCAAGTCAGAGGCAGAAATTAGTCACTGGATTGAATATGATTATGTCATCGTAAATGAACGTATTGAGACGGCTCTGAATGAACTTCGCGCAATTGTTTCGGCGGAACAGCTTAAACGCCGTCGTCAGCTTTGGCTCGGGCCCTTTGTTAAGTCATTAGTGTCGGGTGGCTAAGCAAATAATCGGATAATTTATGAAAGTCCTTAATCGGAAGCGTTTCGGGTCGACGTGTCGGCTCAATCTCGCAAGCCTCTAGCCAGTCTTCTGTCACGACGTCATGGCGCGCAGCAATTGTTTTAAGCGACCGTCTCAGCATTTTACGCCTTTGTCCAAATGCGGCCTCTGTGACTTGCCCAAGTTTTTTCAGATCTTTGTACCGCGTCTCTATTGGCAAAGGGTCGAGCACGACTACAGCCGAATCAACTTTAGGGGGCGGTGTGAAGGCGCGGGCAGGAATATCAAATGCCATACGCGCTTGGCAGACACTTTGGGTCAAAATTGCCAAACGTCCATAAGCGTTATCTTCGGGAGTGGCACAGATACGTTCGGCAACTTCTTTTTGAAACATTAAAACCGCTTGCGACCAAAAGAGCGGCGTAGCCGTCAGCCAATTTGTCAGAAGTTTTGTCCCAACATTATAGGGCAGGTTCGCCGCGATTTTAACATCGTTTTTGGGCGTCATGTCTTGAGCTATTTTTGCAATATCAACCCGCAAGGCATCGTCGTTTAGTGTCGTTAAACGTGTGCCAGACGCCTTTCGGATATCTTCGAGCGGTGCAAGAAAACGCGAATCCATTTCTATCGCAATAACGTGGTCTGCACCGTTTAAAAGCAAGGCGCGCGTCAACCCCCCCGGGCCGGGGCCGACCTCAAACACAGTAGACCCGTCCATAGGGGTCGCAAGGCGGGCAATATTATGCGTAACATTCATATCGAGTAGGAAATGTTGCCCAAGTTTTTTATTGGCGCCTAATCTATGTATCTCAACTGTTTGCGTCAGTGTCGGTAAATCATCCAGCATATTTAAGCCTATTATCCGCAATCTCGCGGGCTGTTTTAATCGCGGCGATTAAACTGTCGGGCCGCGCAATGTTTTGGCCTGCAATATTAAAGGCTGTGCCGTGATCAGGCGAGGTGCGGATAATCGGCAAGCCCAGTGTGATGTTCACCCCGCCGTGAAAATCGAGCGTTTTTACAGGGATAAGGCCTTGGTCATGATACATAGCCAGAACAGCGTCATAGCCTTCGCGCGCTTCCGTGTGAAACAAGGTGTCCGCAGGTTGAGCGTCCGTAACGTCAAGACCTTCTGATCTTAGGAGGTGTGCCGCGGGATTTATAATATCGATCTCTTCCGGTCCCAGTGCGCCGTTTTCACCTGCGTGCGGGTTTAGCCCTGCAAACGCAATGCGAGGCCGAGCAATCCCAAAATCTGTTTTCAAGGCCGCGTTCATGACGCGGGCTGTGTTTATGATTTTCTCTTGGGTTAACTCTGACACGACGCGTTTCAGCGGAATATGAACTGTGGCAAGGGCCACGCGTAATCCGCCGCCTGAGAGCATCATGATTGGGCCGCGAAGAGATGGATCAGCGTAAGGGCCCGTCGCGTGCTCTGTTAGCGCGCCTAAAAACTCTGTGTGACCGGGATGTGTAAAGCCAGATTTATATAAGACGTCTTTGGAAATAGGGTTCGTGACAAGTGCGTCAGCTTCACCTGATGTGACAAGATCAACGCCGTGCTCGATGCTTTTAATAATAGACTGTGCGTGGGCTGCATCAGGATGGCCGGGCGTAATATCGATGCAAGGCGCTTGCACGTGATTAGGCAGGCGGATGATCGGCAGCGCATCGCTAAAGACATCTGAAATAGATTGCGGGCTATATTCTGAAAAGCATTTAACGTCTATTTCCGTATGATCTTTTAAGGCACTGGTTAAAGCCTGCTCAGTGGCTATTAGCGCAAAGCTATACTCTGGAGAGGTCCGAAGCTTTTTCCACGCCTTAAGCGTGATCTCAGGCCCAATACCGCTCGGGTCACCCATACTTATCAATATGGGTTTAGGGCGCGCTGTCACAATATTTTACCGAACAACGATTGTCGCTTTCCGACGTAGATCACGTAGATGACGCTTTGACGCTTGCGCAAGTTGTTGATCGAGTAAACGGTCTTCAATCTCGTCGCGCGTTGGAATTTCACTCCCCGAAACACGACGATCACACACCATAACGGCAACAGGGCCGCGCGGCGTCATGATGGGATCACTTAGATCCCCAATATCTGTGCTCGAAATAGCCCCTAGAATTTGCTCAGACATTTCCGTTGATTTAACCTCGCCCATATCAGCTGTTTCAAGACCTTCAACGGCTTTAATATCCGTCTTCAAAGTTTCGCATGATTTCAAAGTATCTTTGAGTGCAATCATACGGGCTTTGGCGCCTTCCATTTCACTTTCTTCAGAGACTTGGAAGTTGACTTGTTTCAATTTGTAAACTGTTTCGGATTTTGAAACCTTAGTTTCAAGAAGCGCGATGACATACACCCCGCCCGGAACTTGGATCGGCGAAGAAAGGCTTCCCGCTTCCATTTTCGTCAAAACACTATCTATTTCTTCGCGCAATTCGCCCTCGCGAACCCATCCAACATCACCGCCTTTTGCCGCTGTGGGTGCCGATGAAAACTGTTGAGCCAATAGGGGGAAGGGCGCGCCTTGCTGCACTTGTTCAATCATGGCGTTTGCACCTTCCATAGCGCCGTCCATGCCGCCAATATCAGGGGTGGCTTCAATATAAATTTCGGCCACTCTGTAATTGGGCTTAGACGCATTCGCCGTAAGACGGTTAAGCGTCTCGTCAATCTGCGCATCACTGATACGAATGCGCGAACCGTAAAGACCGTTTACAATTCTCTGCCATGCAATTTCAGCCCGAACTTGGTCTCTTAGGGTTTCAATTGAAACACCAACTGAGGCCAGACGTTCGACAACTTCATTTGGGTCTAAGCCATTTCGGGTAAACAAAGCGCCAACAGAACGGTTCACTTCTGCGTCCGCTACAGATTGATCAAATTTTTCTGATTCTTGCATTTGAATATGTTCATCCACAAGATTGCGTAAGGCCTGTCTTTGAATTCTGGAAAGTGTCGCCTCATCACGTTCTGCGCCCGTTGTGGCAACCATAAACAGAACACGCTGTGTCAGGTCACGACTTGTTACAATATCATCATTCACAATCGCGGATATTCCGTGAGCGCCTTGCGCCTGTGCGTGGCTTGCAACCAGAACCAAAGGCAGCGCGCTCGTGCAAATCAGTAACTTAGTCAATATGCGTTTAAAATGAGGCATTTATAAAATCCATTGAGTGTTCAGTGAGGCCATATACAAAAAACGAAAGGTTTGCAATTCAACTCAGCAAAACACTTAACATGGCATCCCCTTTGTAAAAAACTTACAATACAGACAGACTACACCTCTTTTAACCGTCTTCAATTTTTGTCAAATACGCAATTGCACAGAACATAACAAAAAATGGGACGCTCCAGACCGCTAATATTACAGGTAAACTGCCGCTTTGTCCAAAGGCACGAAAGATGTTTTCAATAAAAAACACACCAAAGCCTAAAACACAGCCTGTCACTATGAGGCGAAAACTGCCGCCCTCTCGACTATGATGCAGCGTCGCACCCGCAGCAATCAAAGTCATAGCGATGAGCGAAAGGGGCAGCACGAGCAGGCTATGCCATTGTATGCGTAAATTTGTGACCGAAAACCCAGACAGGGTCATGCGCTTAATCTCTTTATTTATCTGCAAGAGCGACAGAAGGCGCGTCTTATCTGTAACGCTGAAAACATCATCATAAGACAGCGTCGTCGGCCAAGACAGAAATTCAGTTTCAGACCGCTCACCCGTAAGGGTATTTTCTACAACTTTTGAAAGTTGCCAATAATTTGGCGACCAAACGGCCTTATCTGCGTCCATACGGAGCTTAAAAACAGAATTACCCGTCTCGCTCTGCTCATAAACCCAAAACTTCACATTGTGCAATGTCTGCGTTTGCGTCGTCAGAGACTCTGCCATTATTACGAGTTGATTTTGCTCTGTTCCTTCACGCAGCCAAATCTTTTTTGGCTGATTGGTCGACATATCGACGCCTGTGACATTGGCTAAGTAAGAAACGCGCAGTCTATCCGCCGCAGAAGCGAGAGGATTAAAAGCGAACGCCCAAAAAACGCCCAATAGAGCCGAGACCCATATGACGGGCTTTAGGAATTTCCAAACAGATTGCCCCGCCGCCCTGAGAATAATCAGCTCACTTCTTTTATTAAGACCGCTCAGCGTACTCATAATCCCAAAAAGAACGATAAAGGGAATAGTCTGTTCAATAAGCCGTGGTGTTTTTAACGCTGTTAGAAAGAAAACTTGCACAGCAGATATAGAAGAATTTGATCCTATCTGTCGTGTGCCTTCGACAAAATCGACCAACATAATAATGCTCGTGATCGTCGCGGCGGCGAGTGCCAGCCCTTTCAAGGTTCTGGAGATCATATATCTGTTTATCGTAGAGATCATGACAATACAGAATGGCGCACTGTTTTAGGTTTTGCAAACATCTGCTTATTCAGAGCAATCCAGCACGCAAAACATACCATCAGCGGAAAACCATATTGCACAATATTAAGCGCGGGATCGGTTTCACTGGCGGCGGTGAGCGCAAACCCAGTCAATCTACACCCAAAACCAATCGCGACACACAGTGCGATTTGCCTACTATACCCTAGTCTTTGATGACGTCCGCTTATCAAAAAACTGGCCGCCAGAAAAGCAAGCGCCCAATTATAGAGCGGGGCCGAAAGGCGTGCATGACCCTCAGCCTTTAATTCACGGCTTTGTTTTAAATTTGAGTATTGGCGATTATCTGGGAAGAGGAGCTCATGCAAATACCGATCCGAAGGTTTAAGTCTGATATCAGACCCAGATTGTAACAAATCTGACAGATCAATAGAGTCTCGATCGACTTCCAAAAGGCGAATGGATTTGTTCTCTTGCAAGTCTTGATAGCTAGCTTTTAAAAGTACAAGGCGGGCAATATTATTTGTTTTATTCAAATAAGCTTCTTGCGCGATATAGGTCAGAGGCGAGCTTGGGTTACGCTCATCATAAATCAAAACATTTTTCATCATCCCGTCCGAGGTGACGTCGCTCGCATAAAGGGTGAGTCCAGCTATGGGTGTGATGAATTTTCCAGATTGTATAATCTGAGACGCAAGATCGGTTCTGACCTCAAACACTTTTTTACGCATTTCCCGAAAAGATAGCGGTTGCAAAAAGAGGTTTAGAATTAAGTGCGCGACTAAGGCGAATGTCGCAATGCGAAGTCCCGGGCTTGCGATCTGCCACGGGGTCACGCCTGACGCTTTCGTCACAACAAGCTCACTATCGGTATTTAACCGATTAAAGGCGTAGAGCACCGAAATAAAAACAGCCAAAGGTAGTATTATCGCGATCAATTGCGGGAGAGACAAAAGCGTGATGTATAAAAACGTAAATGCGGATTGTCGATTTTCAACAATCAGATCAAGCGTCGATAAGCTTTGCGTCAAGAGCGCGAGCAGCGTCAATGCAGATAAAGTCACAATGAGAGGCGTTAAAACTTGCCGCTTGAAATAGCGTTGTAACAAAGTCATTTATCGCTTTCATAGAAACCATACAAAAAATTGAATGACTTAGAGTCTGCGTTTCTATAACACAGTTTCTTCTAATGCCATACAGGTTGAAGACGACACACGCTATAATTTAAATCTTCTGGAGAATTTCATGAAAATCAGTTTTGTTTCTGATGACGTCGTAAATAAGGGCACAATTATCGTCCCTGTATTTCAAGATGAAGACCTGTCCAGTGGGGCCAAGTCGTATACGGATAATCTTGGCGATACATATACTCAAGCAGCCAAGGGTGCGCGTTTTGAGGGCCATGCTAAGAAGTCATTCTCTATTTACGGCCCCAAGGGCCTGAAGGCTGACCGTATTCTATTCTACGGTGTAGGAAAACGAGGAACTTTTGACCCTGAGCTTTTCGGAGCCTCGATTGCGCGCGCTGAAATGCTATCAGGCGACTCGACGCTCACATTTGTATTGGGAGGAAGCGGATTAACCCCAGATGATGTTGCGCGATTGGTCGTGGGCTTTAGACTTGGCATATACCGTTTTGATAATTACCGCACGAAATTACCCGCGAGTAAAAAGCCGAGCGTTAAAACGCTGAACATCTCAACCGATGTGGTCGACGCAAACCAAGCGGCTTATGATAATTTCCACGGCCCGTCCTGCGATGGACAGATTGTGGCCCGTGATTTGGTGTCCGAGCCACCAAATAAATTATTCCCGAAATCATATGCGGACCGTATCAAGGCTTTTGAAAAATTAGGCCTGAAAGTCGAAATCTTAAACGAAAAAGACATGACGAAACTCGGCATGCACGCGTTACTTGGCGTCGGCATGGGGTCAGAACGCGAATCGCAAATGGTGATTATGCATTGGAATGGCGGCAAAAAAGACGACCGTCCTGTATGCCTCGTCGGTAAAGGCGTGACATTTGATTCAGGCGGCATCTCGCTTAAGCCAGGTAATAATATGTGGGATATGAAGGGCGATATGGGCGGGTCTGCCGCTGTTGTCGGCGCGATGTACGCTTTGGCGAGTCGGAAATCAAAAGCGAACGTCATCGGGATTGTCGGACTTGTCGAAAACATGCCCGATGGTCGGGCGCAAAATCCGGGCGATATTGTGACCTCTATGTCAGGACAAACGATTGAAGTTCAAAATACAGATGCCGAAGGACGCCTCGTCCTAGCAGATGCCCTGCATTATGCGCGCACTGAATATAACCCAAAATTTATGATCAATCTTGCGACTCTAACCGGCGCAATTATCTCTGCACTCGGTCATGAACATGCAGGCCTATTTTCAAACAATGATGAATTGGCCCAACAAATATCAGACGCCTCTGAGACGACGTCTGAATTGACTTGGCGCCTTCCACTGAGCAAGCATTATGACCGTCTCTTAGATTCTCCGAATGCGGATATGAAAAATATTGGCGGATCAACAGCAGGCTCAATTACGGCTGCGCAATTCCTGCAAAGGTTTGTCGGGGACACGCCTTGGGCACATTTGGATATCGCGGGAACAGCGATGAAAAACACACGCCACGATCCGCGCGAACCTGCATTTGGAACAGGATTTGGCGTGCGTCTTCTAAACCGCTGGGTCGCGGATAATTTCGAAGGCGAATAGGTTGCCCTAGACCATGACTGCAGCCGCGACAGACCTCGTTACAGAGCATTGGTTTTATCACTTAGAACACGCTTCGCTTGAAAGTGTCATGCCAATGCTCCTAGAGAAATCCCTAGAGCGGGGATGGACCTGTCTTGTGAAGACATCAGAAGATCAGATGGCTTTTGTCGACGAGCTTTTGTGGAAGTACCGAGAGGATAGTTTCCTCCCGCATGGTCGTGATGATGAACCTTTTGCAGACCTACAGCCAGTTTTAATCTCGTCTACGTCGCAAGAGGCGAACGGCGCGGATATAGTCTTAATCTCAGGCGGAGACGACGTCGCGGACTTAAACGGCGTTTCGCGGTGCATGTTCATGATCAACGGCCGAAACGAGGACGACGTACAAAACGCTCGAAAGCGGTGGTCGCGATTAAAAGCTTCTGGAGCAAAACTCGCCTATTATCAACAAGATGACCGTGGGCGTTGGCAAAAGAAAGCCGAGACATAATATTATTTCATCCCGAACTGAGTTTTAGTACACAACTGTAATCTTTCCTCAACTAAATCAGCTATGATTTAACAATGATTCGTTTTTTAACAGTTTGCCTTACTTTTACCGCCTTATCGGCCTGCGCCATTGGAAATGGAAGCGGCCCGTCGGGAGAATATGTTTTTCAACGACGCCCAGGGCAGGGCATTTATGTACCGCCTGCGAATCTATTGCCGCAACCCATGCAACGTATTCCTGCTGATGATGTCTGTCGGTCTCAGTTTTATCGCTCTCTGGTAGGGCGTCATGAAGGCAGTATTTATTTTGCGGCACTTCCGGGGCAAAAGCGCGTGATAAAGCCGGCCGAGCTAGAGGATCCTATTTCAGACTTTTTGCCCGACATGGAAATGCTGCCGCCAACAGTAGAAATAAGGGATTATTTGCCCGAGCAATCCGTTTACGCCTCGTCTATTCGGACACTTTACGGAGATGCGCTTGCGGGGCCTGAAATTCGGACACGATTAACGATCGAGCTTGATGATGAGGGTTATGTTACGCGAGTTGCGTGTGGTTAGTTGGATGCGAGACAAATGTCTTTTGCGGCTTTGACGCCGTTCCAATTATAGAGCCGCTCAGCTCGCGTAAATATTCTACCTCTTCCTCGAACCGTTTTAGGTTTCGGTACATAGGCCATATTCTACGTCGCAAAGAGGGCGTCATAATCTTTCCAAAACTCCCGATCATTTGTTCTGGCGACAAACGTCTGCACGCCATTGAAAGCACGGTCACAAATGTCACAACGTCTGTAAACTCTTTCAATTCTTTAGACGTCATATCTCTGCCAACTAAAACAGATTGTACAAGGTCTGGGGAAAGGGCGGCAAGCGTGAAGCCTTGGCCCAAATGCGCTGCGCCCAATAGGGTCAGTGGAATTTCAAAAAAATGGTCGAAATCTTCGGGCGGCTGATGCGCGCCAATATAAATTTTGGACAGATCCATTATAACGCGTGCGCTTAAATAACCGGGGATATGACAAAACTTTGGATTATATGTGACCACGGGATTGCTGTTTATGTCCAACTTTACCCGTGTCTGGGTTAAAGTTTGCCACCCGCCTGTAAATGTTCTGTTTTGCTTATATCCCGTTTCAAGGTCTTTATCGGCCATGTCTGGGATCAGGGAGATATTCATTTGCCCCATATGCATGTGGTTGCAAATTATATTAAATTCGTCTTGCGCCCATTCAAGCGGTAATCTTGCGTCCGCTTTGTCCCAAAACCTTAAATGCAAGGGCGTCTGGTAGTCTAAAGGTTTGGGGGTTGGAGGGGTTAGCGGGGCACCGTATTTTTGTATCAACCACGCCGTCATTTTAATGTGCCAGAGCGCGACCCCGTCATTTATTCTTCTGTATCTCAACATGACATTTCCCACACTCAACATGCCAAATCGTAGATTTAAGGATCTCTATTCAAGTCCTTCATTCTTTTTGGCTAAATCAAAGGCCTCAAGAGCCGTGAGGCCCTTATCTTCGAGGACCTCTATTTTTCGGTTAATTTCTGCGCGATTTTGACCCAAAATGACAGCTTTGTCGGGAAACGTGGTAAACAAATCTTTAACGGCGAGCTGTTTGTCAATATCAGATCTCTGGCGTGTCAACGCGTCTATTGAGCGCTCAATCTTCTCATATGCGACCTTTAAAGGTGCAATACGTTTCCTCGCGTCTGCCGCTTCCTTCCGCGCAAAACTCTTGCGCTTTTCGGGATCAATCACGGTTTTCTTTGTGAGGCGCTCTTTTTCAAGTTGTTGTTCTCTGTAGTCTTCGAGTGACCCGTCATAGTTTTTAACGCGTCCACCCTCGACAAGCCAAAGTCGGTCAACGACAGACTCGAGCAAGTTCCGATCATGGCTGATAATTAAAACGGCACCAGGATAGTCATTCAGTGACTTTATAAGTTCTGCACGCGTATCCATATCCAGATGGTTGGCAGGTTCGTCAAGCACAAGCAGGTGAGGGGCATTAAAACTGATCAGTGAGAATAGGAGCCTTGCTTTCTCACCGCCAGACAAGTCACCCGCACGGGTTTCGGCATTATTCACACCCAGACCAAACCTCGCCAAACGCGCACGCCTTTGGGCCTCAGTCGCGTCAGGCATAAGCTCCCGCACATGTTCATAGGCCGAAATTTCAGGATTAATCGCATCTATTTGATGTTGCGCGAAATACCCGATTTCAAGTTTTTTATGTCGCCGAATGAACCCATCTTGTGGCAACAAGTCTCCGATGACAGCTTTTGCAAAAGTTGACTTTCCCTCGCCGTTTTTTCCCAAAAGACCTATTCGGTCATTGGCAGTAATACGTTGATCCAACTTATCTAAGACAGATACCTCGTCTGTATAGCCAAGGCGGGTCTCGTCAAATCTGACGATTGGGGAGCTGAGCGTGCGCTCTGGCCCCGGCAGATCGATTGAAGGAATAGGGTCATGAATGAGTGTGGCGATCGGAGCCATTTTCTCAAGACGTTTGACGCGGCTTTGCGCCTGCTTGGCTTTATTCGCTTGAGCGCGAAACCGTGTTACAAAAGCTTCTAGCCGTCGTCTCTCGTCTTCTTGTTTAGACAGTAGAGACATGTTGAGGCGGTTTTGTTCTTCGAGCTGTCTTTCGAACCGGTCATATCCGCCCGTATAGGCAAACAGCTTGCCTTGTCGTAAATGGGCGATATGCGTCACAGCCTTGTTTAAAAAATCACGGTCATGCGAAATGATGAACGCCGTACCTCGGTACGTTCGGATATGAGCCTCGAGCCAGACGGCGCCTTCAATATCCAGATAGTTTGTCGGCTCATCGAGCAAAAGAAGGTCAGGTTTTGCAAACAGCATGGCCGCAAGCGCAACCCGCATGCGCCAACCGCCAGAAAAATCAGAGCAGGGGCGTTGCTGATCTTCTCCTGTAAAACCAAGGCCTGAGAGTATGCTGCCCGCGCGCGCTTCTGCGCTGTAGGCGTCTATATCTGAAAGCCGTGTGTGGATTATTCCGATTCGGTTGGGATCCGTCGCAGTCTCAGCTTCGAGTAAAAGCGCGGCGCGTTCTGTGTCCGCCGCCAGAACTGTCTGCATTAAACTTTCGGGGCCTGAGGGGACTTCTTGATCAACAAACCCAAGTCGAATATTTTTGCGTACATTTATTTCGCCGTCATCAGGGGAAATATCGCCTTTAAGCAGCCTAAATAATGTCGACTTTCCTGTCCCGTTTCGGCCGACAAGCCCAAGCTTCATACCCTCGCGGACTGCGAGTGTCGCTTGGTCAAAGAGGATACGGCCTTCAATTCGGTATGTCAGATCATTAATATGGAGCACAGCCGTGCATATCACGCCTTCACAAGCCGTCAAACGCTCGTTATAGAGCGCGCAGAACACTACAAAGTTTAAGCCATTTACAAGGAGCTTCCCATGGCTGTGCAACGCACTTTTTCAATTATTAAACCAGATGCCACAAAACGTAACATCACAGGCCAAGTTAACGCAAAAATCGAAGAAGCGGGTCTTCGGATCGTCGCTCAAAAAAGATTACAACTCACAAAAGATCAAGCTGGCGGCTTCTACGCTGTCCACAGTGAACGTCCATTTTACAATGATCTTGTGTCTTTCATGATGTCAGGCCCCGTCGTTGTACAAGTCCTAGAAGGCGAAAACGCTATTGCTAAATACCGCGAAGTCATGGGTGCAACCAACCCAGCTGATGCGGATGCAGGTACAATTCGCGCGACATTCGCCGAGAGCATAGACGCGAACACGGTTCACGGATCTGACGCGCCTGAAACAGCGGCAGAAGAAATCAAGTTCTTCTTCTCTGATGATGAAATTGTTGGGTAGGTCTAAATCGTATTAAAAATGAAAAAGGCCGGCTTAGAGCCGGCCTTTTTTGCGAGATATATGTCGGAATTAGATTAAGACCGAATTCGAATACTATCGGCAACAATTTTCTCACCAATAAGCTCGAAAGCATCCTTCAAGGCAGTTGTGTCAATCGCGTCCAAAAAGTTCTGATCCGTTGACGCGCAATCTTTCATTAGAAGCTTTGCGATCCGTGATTGCGAATCTGTTGTTTGAGCCGTAGGGATACCTGTAGCGTTTCCCCATGCGCCTGTATTGTACCAACCCGCATCAAGTGCATATGCGACTGTGAAGATTTCTACGCCGTCATCTTTCATCGTCGTGCACAATTCACGGACTTCTTTGTTTTCTTGAGAATCGTAGACGCCTTCTTCCCAGCTTCGGTTATCAGGCGCATTAGTACCTGAGTGATAAATCCACTCTTGAACGGTTTCTTCGTACTCAGTTTCTTGGTATTCTTGGCGCTCAACTTCACGTTCAGGCTCGCAATAATAGTTATCATAGTTATGACGTTTTCTGTCTCCGTGATCTCTCAGTCTATTTTTGTTATCATAATGATACCAAAAACATCTCTCAGGTTCGGTTGACGTTACGGTAACCCATTCGCCACGCGTTCTTGTTTCAGTGCGGGTTTCTAAATAGCGCCAATAGTCTGCATCAGTGCGCGGCGTCCATTCAGTTAATTCCCCGGAATTTTGACCATCCGTCATATAGACAAGGAAACGAAAGGGATTTGAATTGCCGTTTTCGCGCTCATGAATTATTGACTCAGAGATGCTGCTATTTGAAATTAGAAGACGATCTTGAGCCTTTTTCAACGCTGTTTGTGGGGCGGTTCCGCCATCAGCGTTCATTGCGTTAACATCACTCTTTGAAATCGTTTTCCAATCCGCTTCTATTTGAGGTTTGTTATAGCCATTAGAAGCATATGGATACATGGCCATACGAAGCACCTTACTAGACGCGGTTTCCGCCTCGTCTTCGATAGCATTTAGCTTATCCATAAAACCATTTACACTTTGTTTTAGCCCCGAAATACGCGACAACGAATCAGAAGGGCGTGAGCCAGAAGAGGTATTCGGTGTATTCGGCTTATCCATAAAAGCCATTGATCCCGAATTGTCCAAGACCAAATAAACACTCGCTGGGTTGGTAATCGCTTCTTCAAAATATTTTACGATGCTAACGGATTTGAATGGTAAAGAATCTTTTCCTGTGACTTGCAAAAATGCGGGGTTAACTGTTCCATTTACCGTCACGGTTGCTTGCATAAGCACATCATCGTAATCAATGTTAAATGTAACACCGGCAGATCCATCATTGACCATGCCTTTAAAGTTATATCCCGCCTGATCCGCTGTATAAGTTATACCTTCATAATACGCATCATCTTTGGTTTTGCCTGAATTCATATCCGTTGGGATAGCCGGATTAAATCCTCTGTTTTGCTTGACATGTACTGCGGCGGCGATCGCCACAGTATCCGCAAGGCTTTGTGATTTTATTTTAGCGGCGCTCAATTGCGCAACGTCATAAGTGGCGCCGATCGCGAACAATATTGTTGCGAGAGAGACAGACCATGCAATTGAAAAAGTACCCTGAGTATTTTCAATATACTTTGTAGACATTCCCAAATTTTTAATCGTTTTTAACATACCAACTTCCCTATCAAGAGATTAGACAGAACTCGCTTGATTGAGATGGGTATAGATTAGAAGTGCTTACATTCGCTTAGGACATATAGATAACGCTGCCTGTAGAGACAGCGTTAATACAATGTAAATTTTTATTATCAGGAAGAATGTCAAAATACATTTGAATGATTAGGCGCTCAGTATACCTTAATTACTTCAAAATTCTTAAAGTTGCAATTTCAAGTAACGCTTGCGGATACAGAATAAGTTCTTGTGACAAGACCCGGTTAGCCAATGTCTCTTCGGTATCATCTTTCAAAACGGCAATTCTGGCCTGCGAGATCATATCGCCACTATCGAGATCGGCTGTAACCCAATGAACCGTACATCCATGTTCTGTATCGCGAGCTTCTAAAACTCTCTTATGAGTGTTTAGGCCTTTATATTTTGGCAAAAGAGACGGGTGAATATTTATAAGCCTACCCGCCCATTGTTTCACAAACCACGGGGTAAGGACGCGCATGAAACCCGCGCAGCACACCAATTCAATCTCATTTCCAACTAAGGCTTTGTGCAATTCAGTTTCAAACGCTCTTCGGGTCTTATATTCCGTATGATCTATGATACGCGCGTCTATATTTCGTCCGCGCGCGATCTCTATCCCGCCCGCGTCTGGACGATTAGATATCACAAGGTCTATGCTTGCAGGGTAATCATAAGCTTGAGCAGCTTCGATTAAAGCCGTCATGTTCGTGCCGCGTCCAGAAATTAAAACAGCGGTTTTCAGTCTACGGTTTTTAGCAGAGCTCGTCATTACGTTGATTTGAGAACGCCAATATCCCAACACAATTCTCCAGCAGATTTCAATTCTGCCATCACGTCTTGGCACATATCAGGTGATACCGCGAGCACCATGCCAATTCCGCAATTAAACGCACGCTGTAATTCTGCTTCTTCGATTTGCCCAACTTCTTGAAGCCATTTAAACACGTCTGGGCGAGGCCAAGAGGCCATGTCTATATCGGCTTTAAGGGTGTCGGGAAGCATTCTCGGCGTATTATCTGTAAGGCCGCCGCCTGTGATATGGGCTAGGCCTTTAACCTTTCCCGACCGGACAAGAGGCAGAACAGATTTTATATAAAGCTTTGTCGGGGTTAAGAGAGCATCGCCAAGTGACATGTCTTTTGCAAACGGGGCAACGTCGTCCCATGATAAGCCAGACCGTTCAACGATTTTACGAATAAGCGAATACCCATTTGAGTGCGGCCCACTGGAGGCAATGCCGATTAGGTGATCGCCGACGTCCATATCGTCATGCCTTGGCAACATATGTCCACGCTCTACAGCGCCGACAACAAAGCCTGCTAGGTCAAAATCCTTGCCTTCATACATGCCCGGCATTTCCGCGGTCTCTCCGCCAATGAGTGCACAGTTTGATTGTCTGCACCCTTCAGCGATACCCGAAATTACATCTGCGGCTGTTTCGATATCAAGTTTACCTGTGGCGTAATAATCAAGAAAAAAGAGCGGTTCTGCGCCTTGCGCCAAAACATCATTTGCGCACATGGCCACAAGATCAATACCCACGGTTTTCACGCGTCCGGTATCGATGGCGATGCGAAGTTTCGTGCCCACACCGTCCGTGCCAGAGACTAAAATTGGATCATTATATCCTGCCGCCTTAAGATCAAATGCGCCGCCAAAACCGCCAAGAGCGGCATCTGCACCAGCTCTTCGTGTTGATTTAGCGATGGGCTTAATTTTATCAATGAGGGCGTCGCCGCTTTCTATACTGACACCTGCGTCTGAATAAGTGAGGGCTTTGTCTTTTGAATTGTCTATCATAACCGTGCTTTGAGTATGTCTATTTGGAGGCCTCAAGCTTAATCTAAAGCTTAATATGTGGATATACTGCTTAAGAACTTAATTGTTAAAAACATGCAAGCTCCGATTTACATTCATTCTGTCAAAGACAGGTCAGTCTAGAGTATTAACATGCAGGCAGGACCAGAGTGTATAACCACTTCATTCGCTGTTATTCTAGAGGACAAGGCTCTTCCCTTGCACGTCGAACCTGTATAATAATTTTTTATGTTCAAATATTTTGTATCGATTTTTCTATCATTTTGCTTTGCTGGATCGGCTTATGCTGCAGATCCTTTCACAGTGTCAGGTGTGCCTGTTGACGCAACAGGGACCACGGCGATTGAGGCGCAAACCTTAGCTATTTCTGCAGGGCAGCTACAAGCGGCGCAAATCCTCATAGAACGCTTGACGCTTGAGGCTCAGAGACAAAGAGCGACTAACTTGCAAATAAGCCAAGAAGACGCGGCAAAGCTCATTCGCGCGCTTGAAATTGCCAATGAGAAACGCTCAGCCCGTCGCTATCTTGGGGATATTACTGTCGCCTTTAACCCAAACGCCGTTCAAAGCTATTTGCGCTCTCGTGACCTACAAATGATTTCGACGCAATCGCGCCCACGTTTAGTTATACCTGTATTATCCGGGACACCGCTCTGGTCAGAAAATGAGTGGCTTACAGCATGGCAAGGTGGCAAATATGAAAATGCCCTTACACCAATACGTGCTTTCAGTGCAGAGCAGGGTAGCGACGCACTCCTAATGAGTTCACAAGCCTCTAGCGGTGATATCAATGCGCTGCGTCGTATTGGACAACAATTTGGCGTTAATCAAATTTTGGTGGCTGAGACGAATTACGGACTTGGAACTGTATCAGCCTTAGTGACAGATATTTCGCTTGATTCAGGTCAGAAACGTGTCTTGGGGAAAGTCAGCGCCCCGTCTTATGATGCGCTTGCAAAAAGTGTTGTGACCTCGCTTGAGAATGATTGGAAGAATGCATCTGTCTCAGTCTCAGGCAAAGACGTCTCTGGCGTTGCGACCGTTCGGTATAGCTCGCACAGAGAATGGCAGAGTTTACAGGAAGCAATCAATGGGTCGGCCCAGATCAAAGATGCACGGCTTGACGCGCTTTCAAAAGACGGAGCTTTAATGACCTTAGTTTACGGCGGAGACTTTGCCCGTCTAAAAAATGAGCTTTCATTTAAAGGTGTCGATATTCGCCAAGATCCAAATTATGGCCTGGTGTTGAGCGGGTCGGGTCGGTATTAGGGTCTCCCATTGGGTTAATTTGCAGAGGTTGGTTTATGCCACCATTACAGACTGCGCTTGATTTAAAGCCCAAACCAGATTTCAGTTTTGAGCGGTTTGAAAAAGGCACTTCCAATCAATTAGCCGTGAGTGCGATTGAAAGCTGGCCAAATTGGCCGTCGCCCATACTCATACTCTCAGGGCCAACAGGCACAGGGAAAACGCACCTTGGACAAGCTTGGTGCATGAGAAGCCAAGGGCTAGCGTTTATTGGCACTCATCTCAATGACGTTTCCTCCACTTGGGAGGGGCGAGCATTATTCTTGGACGACGCCGGACACACATCAGAACAGGTCTTATTTTCCGTGATGAATATGGCGTTGAACGGTCAAATACCGTCCCTTTTACTAGTATCAATTTTACCGCCGACACATTGGCCTGTTGAACTACCGGATCTAAAGTCTCGTTTAAAAAACGCAAATCACATCCCTATCGAGGATCATGAGGACGAACTCTTAGAGCCTATCATCCGCAAATTATTTGATGATTTAGGACGCCAAGTTTCCAAAGACAGCGTGATATATATCATCAAACATTGTGACCGCTCTGTTGCAAGTTTGAAAAACTTCATAACGCAGCTTGATGCCAAAGCGCGGATAACAAAATCAGATATCACACGGTCATTTATCGCAAAGTATAGGCAGTCTGATTTAGAGTTCTAAAGGCGTTAGAACGGAATGATCTCTCCGTCCCACGCCAAAAGCGACCCGCTTTCACTTGGGCCGACACTTTCGATAACTGCGAGTAACTTCTCGGCACTATACTCAGCTGTGAATAATTTGCCTTCAGGGACATTAGACTGAAACGGTTTTGAGAGGTCAGTATCAACAGTACCGGGATGCAGCCCAATTATCACAGTGTCCTTAAATCGTCGCCCATACTCAATTGAAAGCGTTTTAAGTACCATATTCAAAGCGGCTTTGGAGGCGCGGTACGCATACCACCCGCCGAGGCGGTTATCCGAGATACTACCAACACGCGCTGACAATGCTGCAAAAACGGATTTTTTATCTCGCCTCAAGAGTGGCAAGAGGTATTTAGCGGTCATAGCAGGGCCAATCACATTCACTTCGTAGCTTTTGGCGAATCCGTCAAAGCTCATGGCGCGTAAGTTTTTCTCTGGTGCAATGCCTTCGCCTTGCAAAAGTCCCGTGGCAATAATTACCAGATCAAACGCGCCCGTTTCGCGTAAAGCTTCTGCACCCGCTTGCAAGCTGCCTTCATCCGTAAAATCAAACGTCAAATTAGAGACCTTAGGCGAGGGATGCGACACACCTTGCCGAGACAAGGCGTAAATACGCGCAACACGCGTGTGTTGGGCCAGTGCCTCAATAATGGCCTGTCCAATACCGCCGCTTGCACCGACGATAATGACACGCATGTCGGGCTCGAATGAATTTAAGTTTGTCATACAGTCTCTTTACTCGATTTGGGTTTTTCTGATTTGCACCGCTTTGAACAATATTTTACTTCGTTCCACACACGTTCCCATTTCTTCCGCCACTCAAAAGGTCGCCCACACGTGACGCAAATTTTTGACGGAAGGTTTTGTTTCTTATGGGCCATATAAATACTTTAAAACGGGCAGGGCGACAAAAACTCATGCCATGCCCCGCCTATTGGGTGCCGCAATCGCAATGTTTCGGCATGCAATAAAAGACGGTCCGCGCGACCAAAATCGATATCATTTGCGTAAATTCGATCCCCAATTATCGGATGACCGAGGGAGAGCATATGCACACGCAATTGATGAGAGCGGCCCGTTTTGGGCGCAAGTTTCACACGGGTCATGTCGTCTTTACGCTCTGTCACCGACCATTCAGTCTGAGCGGGCTTACCGTTTTCAAAGCACACCTTTTGTCGGGGACGATTGGGCCAATCACAAATCAGGGGCAAATCAATTGCACCCGCATCATCTGAAACACGTCCCGACACACAGGCGATATAGACTTTCTCTAATTGGCGTTTTTCAAACTGAAGCCCGACATGTCGCTGTGCATTTTTGTTAAGTGCAAAAACCATCACGCCAGATGTCGCCATATCAAGACGGTGTATCGTCAGAGCGTTTGGAAAGTCCACTTTAATTCGCGCCTCAAGGCAATCTGGCGCATGCTTTCCCGGAACAGACAAAAGGCCTGCGGGCTTATTCACAATCAGGAGATCATCATCTTGATGGATATACTCCAAGGGCGCTGTTGGAGGGGCGTAAATAAATTCACGCAAAACAGTTTGAGTTTTACGTAAGCTCAAAACTAACTCGCTTGACCGCCGTCAATACGTTGCGCCACAACTTCGCGACCTTCCAGTTTTAGTGCGATATTTCCCGCACACATCTCAAGCGCGTCCTCGCCGAAGACTTCGCGACGCCAACCAGACAGAGCCGCAACGCCCGCTTTACTACCAAATGCGGCGATCAATTCAATATCGCTAGCATTAGCGACGAGGCGCGGCGCAATGTCTTGATACTCGCACCGGAGGCGTAAGAGGGTTTTCAACATATCAATCGTTGGGCCAAGGTTAGCAGGCATATTTCTTTTGACGGGCGGAGGCGGCGCGTAGCTATCCGCATTATCAAGTGCGAATTTTATCTTGTCTAATAGGGCCTGCGCATATCGCGATTTTTCAAATCCGTTTGGAACCCCGCGCAGACGACCTAAGGCCGCTTTGTCGAGTGGACGGTTGAGAGCCAGATCATAAAGCGCATCGTCTTTCATGACACGTCTACGCGGTATATTTCGAGATTTTGCTTCGTCTTCACGCCACGCGGCACTGGCTTTGAGCGCTGCAAGATAATCTCTTTTGGGGTTGCGAATACGAAGGCGTTCCCACGCCGTTTCAGAATCAAATGTGTAAAGGCTCGGCTCTAACTGACCTTCCATTTCTTCTTCGACCCATGCAAGACGTCCCCGCTCCTTTAGCTCTTCGACCACGCCAGGATACAGATCTCGCAAATGCGTGACATCGCCAATGGCGTAATGGAGTTGTTTTGTTGTCAAAGGACGGCGCGCCCAATCGGTGAACCGTGCGCCTTTGTCCAAATTGATACTCAGGCGCCCTTTAACAAGGGCATTGTAGCCAACAGAGTCGCCAAAGCCGAGCGCCATAGCCGCAACTTGTGTATCAAAGAGCGGGCTCGGGACATCTCCGCAGATTTGATAAAATATTTCCATATCTTGCCGCGCCGCATGCATGACTTTCATCACGGATGTATTCATCAGCAATTTAATCAAAGGCTTTAAATCCAAACCTTTGGCCAGCGGATCAACAATCGCCTCTGCTTTATCTGTTGCGAGTTGGACAAGACACAAGATTGAGTAAAATGTACTTTCGCGCATAAACTCTGTGTCGACGCACACAAACGGGCGAGACCCCGCCGCGCTACAGAAATCTTCAAGTTCGGATTGTGTTGTTATGACATTCATAAAACGGGCTTAACAAGGCGCGTGGGAACTGTCACCCCAAACATGCGGATTCAAATCACAATTTGCGACGACTACTTCCGCGTCAGACTCGCTTTGAATTGCGGCTGACGTAAAACTGCGCCTGTAAGATGATGCATATGCTCATCATCTGGGAGGGCTTCGGGGTTAAGTGCGGCGCAATACCACCGAGACGCAGGATGAAACCAAGGTGTGAGCTTGCCAACAAGATCGGCATCTTCAATCAACTTCAAAACGCTATTATTATGATAGGTGACGCATTCAGGATAATGCCAGCCCTCCGCTGGGGCAGGGTTATCTGGATCATCAGACGGGTTGCAAGTAAACAGAATAATGCCATTTGGCTTAAGACACTTTGCTGATGATTTTAAAAACGCCTCAAAAAGGTCGCGGCCCGTATGGGTCATAATGGATTGCGCGATAATGAAATCAAATTTCTCGTCAAACACATCGCAGTTAAAATCAATATTATATTCAAAACGCGGGGCTTTGATTGCGTTCGCATCTTTTCCCAACTCGTTTTCCAAGCCGTCATCAATCAACCATTTATTGGGATCGATACCAAAATAGCCACCTTTTTGCAAAAATGGAATAAGGATACGTCCAAGGCGCAGCGACCCGCATCCAAAATCCAAAACCTTATGATTGTCACGAAGGCCCAATTGAAACAGAAGCGCGAATTGTGTCGCGCCCATGAAGTCAAAACGCTTTGGCGGCCCGACATAGGCTCTGTAATGGTTCGCGCCGGCTCTTAGATCGTCTGTTGCGGCTTGGACTGAGAGTTTTCGGTCAGGGCTTTTGGCATCCGCAAACATTTCGCCCTGCATCCTAGATGAGTCGGTAGAGGTTTCAGCGGAGATATCAGCTGTTGCAATTTCAGCTTTGGGCTTTCTTTTTTTGAAAAACACAGTCTTATCCTTATTTGCGTGATTTCCTATACGACGTTTCCCTGAGGCTTCAAAGCCTGAACATATAAGAATGTTCTGGATGCGTGTTTTCCCTATACGGACTTGACTTAAACGCAGGCGCGCGGCATTCCCCGCCTCTTATAAGGTAATGAATATTTTCCAGACACGGAGCCTCCCATGCACGCCTATCGTACACATACTTGTGGAGAATTAAGAGCCGCAGATGTTGCTAAAACAGTCAAACTTTCAGGCTGGGTACATCGCAAGCGCGAGCATGCAAATGCTTTGTTTATTGATCTACGCGATCATTATGGAATTTCTCAAATCGTGGTTTACCCAAATGCGGACTTTTACGAAGACGCAAAACGCTGCCCATCCGAATCTGTCATTATCATTACAGGCGAAGTTTTAGCGCGCGACGACGAAGCGCAAAACAAAGAAATCCCGACGGGCGAAATCGAAGTGCGTGTGGACACGTTCATCATTGAGAGCGCAGCCGCGCCTCTGCCACTGCCTGTTTTCGGCGACCAAGAATATCCAGAAGAGATTCGCCTCAAGCATCGCTATTTGGATTTGCGCCGTGAAAAACTTCACAAAAACATTCTTATGCGCGGACAGGTTATCAACTCTATTCGCAGTCGCATGATTGACGGCGGGTTCACTGAATTTCAAACACCCATTTTGACAGCGAGCTCTCCTGAAGGCGCGCGTGATTTCCTTGTGCCGTCACGCCTGAACCCCGGTAAATTCTACGCGCTTCCGCAAGCGCCGCAACAGTTCAAGCAATTGATTATGGTGGCGGGCTTTGACCGTTATTTCCAAATCGCACCGTGTTTCCGTGACGAAGACGCGCGGGCCGACCGCTCTCCGGGTGAGTTTTATCAGCTCGATATTGAAATGAGCTTTGTTACGCAAGAAGACGTCTTCAACGCAATCGAGCCCGTCATGGCAGGCGTGTTTGAAGAATTCGCCGATGGTCGCACGGTTGAAACGCCGTTCCCGCGCATTCCGTATAAAGAGTCTATGGAGAAATACGGATCAGACAAACCTGACCTGCGTATCCCGTTTGAGCTGTCTGACGTGTCAGATTTCTTTAAAGACGAGAGCAAAACAGGCTTTGGTATCTTTGCCAAGATTACGGGCGGCGGCGGCAAAGTTATTGCCATCCCAGCCCCCGGTGCGACAGCCAACCAATCGCGCAAATTCTTTGACAATATGGACAAGTGGGCCAAGAAAGACATGCAAGCCCCGGGTCTTGGATATGCCCGCCTGAAAGACGCCGAAGGCGGAGGTGTTGATTCTCAAGACCCAGTGCTTAAGAATTTCGAGCCAGAGCATTTGAAAGCCTTGCTGGATCATATGGGTTTGAAATCAGGTGACGGTGTCTTCTTCTCAGCGGGTAAAAAAGGCGATGCCTATAAACTTGCGGGCGCGGCGCGTAATAAAGTGGCCGCCGATCTTGACCTGATTGAGGACGGAATTTTCAAATTCTGTTGGATTGTCGATTTCCCAATGTATGAGTGGGATGAAGACAATAAAAAAGTCGATTTCAGCCATAACCCGTTCTCTATGCCCCAAGGCGGGATGGAAATTTTGCAAGCGGCAGATACGGTTGAGAAGCAACTCGATATCTTGGCTTATCAGTACGATATTGTCTGTAACGGCGTTGAGCTTTCTTCTGGCGCGATCAGAAACCACAAAGCAGACGTGATGTATAAAGCGTTTGAAATGGCCGGTTACGGCCCAGAAGTCGTCGACGATAAATTTGCTGGCATGATCAATGCGTTTAAATTCGGCGCACCGCCGCATGGGGGTATTGCTCCCGGGATTGACCGTATCGTGATGTTGCTGGCGGGCGCGACAAGCATTCGCGAAGTCATCTTGTTTCCGATGAATGGTCAGGCGCAAGATTTGATGATGAACGCCCCTGCCGAGGTCGACGTCAAAGCGTTGAAGGAACTGCACCTTAAGCTCGTACCTGTGCCTGATAAGGCATAGGTGCAAGGCTATAATTTTCAAAAGCTAGAGGTTTAAAGACTTAATAAGGGTGTCCGACGTTACGGCGTCGGCACTACAGCGTAAGTTTGCTCAAATTCAATGGCTTTACGCGAGGCAACAATATCGGAATGTATCGCTTCGAGGTCTTGGCGCATTTTCTTTATATTTTCGGACGGGCGCGCCATGACTTTTTCTAGGCGCATAATCGCCTCATCTAAGTCTTTTGCCGCCCGCGCCATACGGGGTTCAAGATGTCCATGTTCTGCATTTCTATGACCCGTTGTGACGATCATATCTTCTTGTTTGCAGTATGGAATAGACAGGCCTGACGGCAGGAGGGTGTCACTATTTCCGCACGCCACATCTAATTTAGCCTGTATTAAACCACGTGTTAGGCGTAAATCAGAACCCGAAAAATTTGCGCCGCTTAGATTTGCACCAAGTAAAACAGCTTGTCCAAACTGTGCATTTTTAAAATTAGCTTCGCGTAAATCGACATTTTGGAAATAAACGTGGTCCAGACGCGCATTCGTGAAATTTGAGTTCTGAAAACTCGCATCTGACGCTGTCGCGCTTCTCATATCTGATTGCGTAAAATCTGAGGTATCAAAGATAGCCCGCGTTAGATCCGCACGACTGAAATTCGAGTTTTTTAAATTCGAATTATTGAGTTTCGCCTCAGTTAAAGTCGCGTCTTGAAAATCTGTGTTCGAGAGGTTTACGCGCTCTCCTACAACACGCAATAAAAGCGCTTTTTTGAAATGGGCTTCTGATAAATCCGCTCGGTCAAACCTCGCGCCGCTGAGATTTGCGTTATTAAACAGCGATTTAGAAAAATCTGCGTCTTGCAACATCATACCGTTCATTCGGCGCTTAGACAGATCACAAGAGGCGCAAGACCCAGCAGATGTGTGAATGCGGGCATCCACCCGAATCTGAGCTGCAGCGGGCGTCGTCACACCCACAACCAAGGTCGTACACAGAGCGACAGATATGAAAAACATACGTTTCATAGGAGAATTATAGGATGGCTAAACATGTTCCGCGACTAAATTCCCTGTAATGTACTGCAATGAAACCAGATGAATTTAGGTTTATGACTAAGAACACCCTGTGGTCGTTCCGCACGTATCACATTTTTGACAGGTTCCGTTTCGAATGAGCGTAAAGTGCCCGCACTCTGGGCATGCATCGCCTGTATACCCTCTAAACCGCGCTTGCTGAGAGGCAACATCAGCGGGATTTATATTTTTCGGGGCTGACGTATTTTCTTTGCTCTGGCTTGTTTCGCTTGCCGCTCGATATGTACCATTCTTCGACGCATCTTGCGAGGTGGTCTTGGGCATGACCGATTGGGCAAACGGCACGATATTATCTTCGTCATAACCCGAACGTAGGAACCCTTTGGAATATCCTGACAGTAAGAATTGTTCACCTTCGGCCACTGTGCCCGCGGGATTACGCTCATTTGCACCGTCGCCTAGACTATCGGGTGCATTGTCACTGCTCGTGACGTGGGCCAAATCATCCCAACCCAGATAAGAAATTCCAAGCTCACGGAAGATGTAATCCAAAATCGAATTTGCAAATTTGATGCGGTCATTTCCTGCAACAGGGCCAGACGGCTCAAAGCGTGTGAAAACAAAAGCTTCGACAAATTCATCCAATGGCACGCCGTATTGCAGACCGATTGAAATCGCGATAGCGAAATTATTCATGACCGACCTGAATGCCGCGCCTTCTTTGTGCATATCAATAAAGATTTCGCCGAGCTTGCCGTCTTTAAACTCGCCTGTATGAAGATAAACTTTGTGCCCGCCAACACTGGCTTTTTGGATATAGCCCGTTCGACGATGCGGGAGACGTTTTCTCTCGACAGGTTTTTCGACAATACGTTCAATAACTTTTTCAACGATTTTTTCTGATGTCTGCGTAACTTTTGCCGTCGCGCCTTGCGAAAGCGTCTCTTCCATTGCGTCGATCGCATCAGTATTGAAAATCGCACTATTCAGGGGTTGCGAGAGTTTTGACCCGTCTCGGTAGAGCGCAATTGCTTTTAACCCTTGTGTCCATGCCAGTTCATAAATGTCGGCGCAGTCCTTTATCGTCGACGTATTCGGCATGTTGACGGTTTTTGAAATCGCGCCTGAGATAAAGGGTTGAGCCGCCGCCATAATATCAATGTGGGCTTTGGGCGCAATAAACCGCGTCCCAATACGTCCGCAGGGCATGGCGCAATCAAATACAGGTAAATGCGCATCAGTCAGGTGCGGCGCGCCCTCTAATGTCATAGCGCCAGAACAATATACATTCGCACCGACGATATCTTCCTCTGAAAAACCCATAAACGGTAATAGATCATGCCCGCTTTGCAAGAGCTGAGCATTCGTCATGCCAAGACCGTCTTTGCAAAACTCTGTTCCCAAAATGTCGCTTGTAAAAACATAGCGAATATCAAAGGCATCGGGCAGGGCGGCGTCAATCAAATCGACTTCATGGTCTGAAAACCCGCGCTCTTTCAAACTTTGCGGGTTTATCTTAGGGGCGCCTTGCAACGTGCCATGACCCAAAGCGTAACGAATAATCGCCTCGCGTTCAGCTTCAGGATAGCCAAGTCGTTTAAGTGCATTCGGGACGCCTTGATTAATGATCTTGAAAAACCCGCCGCCTGCGAGCTTCTTAAATTTCACAAGGGCGAAATCAGGTTCGATTCCTGTCGTGTCGCAATCCATCAAAAGTCCGATTGTGCCTGTAGGCGCAATCACACTGACTTGTGCATTTCTAAATCCGTGCTTTTTCCCCAATTCTTCAGCATTTTGCCAGCTGGCAAGTGCGCGTTCAGCAATTGGGCCAAGCGGGGCGTTGTCAACGACAAGGCCTTTCGGAGTATAAGACAATCCGTCAAATTTATCTGCATTCTCTGCGGCCAATCTGTGGTTTTTAATCACGCGCAACATGGCTTTTTTGTTCTCTGCATATTTTGGAAAAGCGCCAAGCTCTCCTGCGATTTCAGCAGAGGTCGCGTATGATACACCTGTCAGCAGGGCCGTAATCGCGCCTGTGACCGCGCGACCGTCCACGCTATCATAAGGCAGGCCTGAGGCCATTAAAAGACCGCCAATATTCGCATAACCAAGGCCAAGCGTGCGGAAGTCATATGAGCCTTGCGCAATTTCTTTTGACGGAAATTGGGCCATCATGACAGATATTTCCAGAACAATCGTCCAGAGTCGACAGCCATGCTCAAAGGCCTCAATATCAAATGACCCGTCTTCTTTTAAAAATTTAATCAGGTTAAGCGAGGCAAGGTTACAGGCCGTATTGTCCAAGAACATGTACTCTGAACACGGGTTAGACGCATTAATCGGCCCTGATACGGGGCAGGTATTCCAAGCATTGATGGTATCGTGAAATTGCAGGCCCGGATCGGCGCTCTCCCACGCGGCGCGGGATATCTTTGACCACAGCTCTCTGGCACTTATATTTTTCGCGACAGCGCCGTCTGTGCGCCTTATTAAATCCCAGCTTTCATCATTTAATACGGATTTCATGAAGCTATCAGGCAAGCGAACTGTGTTATTGGCGTTTTGTCCAGACACGGTGCGGTAGGCGTCGCTATCCCAATCTGCTGTCAACTCGACGACATCGATTGTCTCTATGCCTTGCTTGGCCAATCGAACGGCGCGATCAATGGCTCCGTCTGGAACGCCGTCGCGACGCGCCAAAATCATTTCGCGTTTTAGGGCTTCGTTTTTAGACGGATCAAAACAATCTTGGGCTTCGCCGACGCAATTCACACAGGCCTTCATAACCGAATCGAGGCGCCGTTTTAGGACTTTTGATCCTGCTACAAGCGCGGCAACTTTCATTTCTTCTGATGATTTCCAGTCAATGAACGCTTCAATGTCAGGATGATCAATATCGACGATCACCATTTTTGCGGCTCTGCGCGTTGTACCGCCAGATTTAATGGCCCCGGCAGACACGTCGCCAACTTTCAAAAAACTCATAAGGCCAGAGGACTGACCGCCGCCAGATAAGTGTTCGCCCGCGCCTCTGATATTGGAAAAGTTAGACCCTGTCCCAGACCCGTATTTAAACAATCGAGCCTCGCGCACCCACAAGTCCATAATCCCGCCAGAATTCATCAAATCATCCTCAACGGATTGAATGAAACAGGCATGGGGTTGCGGATGTTCATAGGCGTTTGTGGACTGGGTAAGTACTCCGCTTTCGGGGTCAACATAATGATGCCCTTGCGCGGATCCCGTCAGGCCGTAAGCCCAATGTAGTCCCGTATTAAACCATTGCGGGCTGTTGGGCGCGACGCGTTGCGTCGCCAGCATATACCGTATTTCATCGTAAAAAGCCTGTGCGTCGGTCTCAGAGGCGAAATACCCGCCTTTCCAGCCCCAATACGTCCAACATCCTGCAAGGCGATCAAAAACCTGCCTTGCGTCAGTTTCCCCGCCCATGACGGCGTCTTTATGAGGTATATGGCAAGAGAGCCAATCTGGAACGTTCTTGTCCGAAATGCGTGTTGTTTTATCAGGTACGCCAGCCCGCCTAAAATACTTTTGCGCTAAAATATCACAGGCGACTTGAGACCATGTCTCTGGCGCTTTAAATTCTGAAGATGCAGACAAAACACGTCCATCAAGTGCGCGCAGTTCGCTCTTAACCGATTTAAATGAGATGGAGGAATAGGGGTCAGTGCCCACAGTCGTATAAAGGCGCGTAATTTTCATAAACCTAATATATGTATTTGCGTCCGTCACGGCAATGGCTAGATAACATGGCTGAATTACAACTAAATTGCCTGTCTCAATCAGAAATACGTCCTGTCATCAGATACCGTATTTTAAAAACGAGGCAGGACTTAAAACATAGCGCTTGAAGCTTGGCGTCAAATCCGCTAACAGGCGCGCAACTCAGCGTTCGGCACTTCGGCCCGCGCACACATTTATATGGAGACCCTCATGGCTGTCCCTAAGAGTAAAATTTCAAACTCTCGTCGCGGCATGCGTCGCGCGCACGATTCGCTTACGGCTGTTAATTACGTTGAAGATAAAGACAGTGGTGAATTGCGTCGTCAACACCATATCGATCTTAAGTCTGGCATGTACCGCGGACGTCAGGTCTTAACACCTAAAGATTAGAATAGAATACCCTGATGACACGGAGCCCTATTATGGTCGAAATCGAAAACATTTTCGCCCGGGAGATACTTGATAGTCGGGGTAATCCTACACTTGAAGTCGATATAAGCCTCTCAGACGGGGCTTTTGGTCGTGCGGCTGTGCCAAGCGGAGCATCCACTGGCGCGCATGAGGCCGTAGAGCTTCGCGACGGAGACAAGTCCCGCTACCTCGGCAAAGGTGTTTTAAAAGCCATCAGCAATGTAAATAACGAGATTGCAGACGAGATCGAAGGTCTAGACGCTGAGAATCAGCGCGGCATAGATCAAATCCTGATTGAACTTGACGGCACACCGAACAAAGCGCGTCTCGGCGCGAATGCGACATTGGGTGTTTCTTTGGCCCTAGCTAAGGCGGCGGCTGATTCGATGAATACCCCGCTCTACCGCTATGTCGGCGGTGTAAACGCAACTGTCTTGCCCGTGCCGATGATGAACATTATCAATGGCGGAGAGCATGCAGACAATCCGATCGACGTTCAAGAATTTATGATTATGCCCGTTGGCGCGGAACGTTTTTCTGATGCTGTTCGAATGGGTGCAGAGATTTTTCACGCGCTTAAAGCTAAACTTAAGGCAGACGGCCATAATACGAATGTGGGCGATGAGGGCGGTTTTGCGCCAAATCTCGCCTCATCTGAAGCCGCACTCGAATATATTATGAGCGCGATTGACTCGGCAGGCTATAAGGCAGGCGAAGACGTATTCCTTGCATTGGACGTCGCCAGTTCAGAATTTTATAAGGACGGCAAATACCATTTGAAAGGCGAGGGCAAAGTCCTCTCTTCAGATGAATTCGTAGACTACCTCGCAGACCTTGCAGAGCGTTTTCCTATTATTTCTATTGAAGACGGTATGGACGAAGACGATTGGGACGGCTGGAAGGCTTTGACCGACCGTATTGGTGATACGTGTCAGTTGGTTGGAGATGATTTATTCGTTACAAACCCTATTCGCCTTGAAAAGGGCATTGAAATGGGCGCGGCAAATTCAATCCTTATAAAAGTCAATCAAATCGGGACCTTATCAGAAACCCTTGACGCCGTCGATCTCGCGCACCGCGCAGGATATACCGCCGTTATGAGCCATCGTTCCGGCGAAACCTCTGACCACACGATTGCAGATTTAGCCGTTGCTACAAATTGTGGGCAGATCAAGACGGGCTCACTTGCGCGGTCTGATCGTTTATCAAAGTATAACCAGCTTTTGCGCATTGAAGAACAGCTCGGCGAAATGGCGCAATATGCGGGTCGTTCCGTACTTCCGTAAAAGTTTTACTTTCACGTCAAAACCTACTTTTCTTGAGCGGAAATTAACCGCTTCCTAACGACGTTGCGCGACACTTGCGTAATGCGAGCGCACCTCAAATCTCTAAAACAAAATTGGGCGATTAGCGCCATAATCTTGTTTTACATCTACCTCGCCGTGCATGCTTTATCAGGGAATCAGGGCTTAATGCGCTGGGTAGATTACGAAGACGATATTCGCGACTCACAAAAAACACTCGCATCTTTGAAGATAAAACGCTCAGAGATGGAAAGCCGCGCCAATCAATTAAGGGCAAATGGCCTTGATACGAATATTCTGGATGCACGCGCACGAGAAAAATTATTTGTTTCACGTCCGAATGAATTGGTGATTTTTCTTGACCACACACCTTAGATGACGTCATAACTAACGAATAGGTGATGCTAAAATTTCACTTAATTGTTCGCATACGAATTATATTGGATAATCCTATATGGCCGCCTCAAAGTCCTCCTCTAAAAAGCCTTTAAAAACGTCAAAATCTGAATTGACGCAGTTTTACAAAGACATGCTCTTGATACGTCGTTTTGAAGAAAAAGCGGGTCAATTATACGGCATGGGACAGATCGCTGGATTTTGTCATCTCTATATCGGGCAGGAAGCTGTCGTTATAGGTGCACGGGCCGGAATGAAGGACGGCGACCAAATGATTACGGGTTACCGAGATCACGGTCACATGCTTGCTTGCGGAATGGAAGCGCGCGGCGTTATGGCGGAACTCACAGGACGGTCAGGCGGTTACTCTCGTGGTAAAGGCGGCTCTATGCACATGTTCAGCACAGAAAAGCATTTTTACGGGGGTCACGGTATTGTTGGCGCGCAGGTTCCAATCGGTGCAGGGCTTGGGTTTGCAAATAAATATAAACAGAACGGCAATGTTAGCCTCGCTTTTTTCGGTGACGGCGCGTCCAATCAAGGCCAAGTTTACGAGACTTTCAATATGGCAAAGCTTTGGGATTTACCTGTCGTTTTCGTCATTGAAAACAATCAATATGCTATGGGAACATCTGTCGAGCGCTCATCTGCCGAAACTGAACTTTATAAGCGTGGCTCGAGCTTTGAAATTGAAGGCATCCAAGTCGACGGGATGAATGTCCTCGAAGTCCGCGACGCGGCCAAAAAGGCGATTAAACACGCCCGTGATGGTAAAGGCCCGATGATCTTGGAGATGAAGACTTATCGTTATCGCGGACACTCCATGTCTGACCCGGCCAAATACAGAAGCCGCGACGAAGTTACCAAGACGCGTTCAGAGCGCGACCCAATCGACATGGTCAAAAACCGTTTGATCAAAGAAAAATGGATCGACGAAGACGGGTTAAAGATAATTGATAAAGAGATCAAAGCCGTGGTCGCAGATTCGGCCGAATTTGCGCAAACCTCTCCTGAACCTGATCCAAGCGAACTTTACACGGACGTTTTGTTAGAAGTCTGATGCAACTCGCGCAACTCAATATCGCTGAAAGCCGCTACCCCATGTCGGACACCCGATTGGATGGGTTTACAGGCAAGATAGACGCAATCAATGCCTTAGCAGATCGTGCAGATGGGTTTATCTGGCGTCTAACAGATGATGATACAGATATAGACGGAGCGCTTTCTTTGCGCTTGCCAGGCAATGATACAACACTTGTAAATATGTCCGTGTGGGAAAACTTGAAATCTCTCTACGACTTTATTTATAAAACTGCTCACGCGAAAGTTATGCAGTCAAACTTTCAGAACTTTATCCCATTTGTAAAAAATCATTACGTGCTGTGGTGGGTAGAAGACGGTCACATCCCAAATTTAACGGAAGCGAATTCAAAGCTTGAGGCTATCCGAAAAAATGGCCCCAACCTGTCTGCCTTTAATTTCAAATACGCCTACGGCGCCAATGGCGCGAAATGCTCATTCGTCCCGACAAATAAGGCGGGCACGGTATGACTGAAATTTCTTATCTTATACTCTCCATTGGATTACTTTTGGGCATGATTGTCGTGCAATCATTGGCCTCTCTCCGACATTACGGCTTGGTACCTTTAGCGGGTGCGCGGGATGATTTAAAAGCGCCGACATTTTTCCTGGAACGTGCAAAGCGCGCCAATCAAAATATGCTTGAGGCCTTAGCCTTGTTTGTGCCGCTCCTACTTATTGCATTGCATACAGACCAGTTGGGGACGTTAACGCTTACAGGGTCTGCACTATTTTTCTGGGGGCGTTTGGCTTACGCGCCGCTCTATTGGTTTGGCGTGCCTTGGGCACGGACACTGGCATGGGCTGTCGCACTTGTTGGTATACTCATGATATTCTCTAACCTCTTGCCACTGATTTAAGGACGCACCTTTATGGCGATCGAAATTAAAATGCCTGCGCTTTCTCCCACAATGGAAGAAGGCACATTGTCAAAATGGCTTGTTAAAGAGGGGGACACTGTCACCTCTGGCGACATATTGGCTGAAATTGAAACAGACAAAGCCACGATGGAAGTCGAGTCGATTGACGAAGGTGTCGTCGGCAAAATTCTTGTGTCTGCGGGCACAAATAATGTCAAAGTCGGTGAGGTTATCTTGCAGCTCTTAGAAGACGGAGAAGACAGCTCAGCTTTGTCAAAACCGTCCGAGAGTAAGGTCGCGGTGAGTACCCAAAATGATGATGGAGAAGACAAGCCCGGCTCGACAGGTCCCGCCCATCCTGAAAGCTCTAAAGATACGTCTGAGACGAAGCCCCGTGCTCCGCAAAAGCCAGAATCTAGCACCTCAAATTTATCCGACCCAGATATTCCGTCCAATATCAAAATGGTCGAAATTACCGTACGTGACGCATTGCGCGACGCTATGGCCGAGGAAATGCGGCGCGACGAAACTGTGTTTGTCATGGGCGAAGAAGTCGCGGAATATCAAGGCGCGTATAAAGTCACACGTGAGCTATTGCAGGAATTTGGATCGCAACGCGTTGTCGACACGCCGATTACAGAATACGGCTTTGCCGGTATTGGTGTCGGCGCGGCTATGGGGGGGTTACGTCCTATCGTGGAATTCATGACATTTAACTTTGCCATGCAAGCCATTGATCACATTATTAATTCTGCCGCGAAAACATTGTATATGTCGGGCGGTCAAATGCGCTGTCCAATCGTATTTCGTGGCCCGAACGGCGCCGCGTCTCGGGTCGGCGCGCAACACAGCCATGATTATTCCAGCTGGTATGCCAATGTCCCGGGCTTGAAAGTCGTTGCACCTTACGACGCGGCGGATGCGAAAGGTCTTTTGAAATCTGCTATTCGTGATCCGAACCCCGTTGTATTCCTTGAGCATGAGCTGCTTTACGGGGAAACGTTCGAACTGCCTGATATGGATGACTTCCTCATCCCAATCGGCAAAGCCAAGGTCCGACGCGAAGGCACGGATGTGACCATTGTCGCCCATTCCCGCATGGTCGGTTACAGCCTTGAGGCTGCCGAGATTTTAGCCGAAGACGGTATCAGCGCCGAAGTCGTTGACCTTCGTACAATCCGCCCGCTTGATTCGGACACTGTGATTGAATCGGTTAAGAAAACCAATCGCCTTGTCTGCGCCGAAGAGGGCTGGGGCCAAAGCGGAATTGGCGCAGAAATCGCCGCCCGCGTTGTGGCAGAAGCATTTGATTATCTCGACGCCCCGCCTGAACGCGTTTTCCAAGTCGATGTGCCTTTGCCATATGCAGGAAACCTAGAGGCGCTAAGTCTTCCGGGTGTTAAAGACGTCGTCGCGGCCGCCAAGCGTGCGTGTTACAAGGACTAAACCAATGCCAATTGAAATTCTTATGCCTGCGCTTTCCCCGACTATGGAAGAGGGAACTCTGTCCAAATGGATGGTCAAAGAGGGCGATAGCGTCAATTCAGGTGACCTCCTCGCCGAGATCGAAACAGACAAAGCCACGATGGAAGTCGAAGCAGTGGAAGAAGGCATTATCGCCAAGCTGCTTGTGAAGGCAGGCTCCGAAGGCGTGAAAGTCAACGCCCCGATTGCAATATTGCTCGAAGAGGGCGAAGACGAATCTGATCTTGAAAACTACAGCTCAGGCGGCGCCCCGAAAGTCGAGGCAAAACCTGAAGCGTCTGCTCCGAAAGCAGAAAGCCGTGATAAAACCCCTGAGACCAAATCTGCTCCGAAGAAAAGCTCTGGACAGAGCGGAGACCGTATAAAGGCTTCACCTCTCGCCAAAAGATTAGCAAAAGAGGCGGGCATTGATCTGTCTTCTGTGTCAGGTTCGGGTCCAAATGGCCGTATCATCAAAGCCGATATTGAAACATCTAAAGCCAGTGGACCTGCGAAGGCTTCACAATCTGCATCCAACAGCGCACCCACGCCACAAGAACAAAGCGCGCCAACGACGACCGAAGTCGGCATGCCACGCGGCGGCGGTGCAGCTTACCTTGAGAAAATGGGTATTGAGCCGGGCAGTTACCGCCTGGAACCACTGGACGGAATGCGTCGCACAATTGCCAAGCGCCTCAGCAGCTCAAACGTCAATGTCCCAGACTTCCCGCTGACGATTGATTGCGAAATCGACGCTTTGCTGACTATGCGGAAAGAGCTGAATGGACAAGCGCCTGAAGGCGTCAAAATATCTGTGAATGACATGCTTATTCGTGCCAGTGCGCTCTCGCTCAAGCATCTACCCGAATCTAATGCGAGCTATACGCCTGACGGTATTGCCTATCATAATCATGCGGATGTCGCCGTAGCCGTTGCAATTGACGGCGGTTTAATCACGCCGATTGTCCGCGAAGCCAATAATAAAGGCCTGTCGACGATCTCAACTGAGATGAAAGACTTAGCCTCTCGTGCGCGCGACAAAAAGTTGAAGCCAGCAGAGTATCAAGGCGGAACATTTAGTATTTCTAATCTCGGTATGTTTGGTATTCGCGAATTTGGATCCATTATAAATGAACCTCACGGTATGATTCTCTCAGTTGGAGCAGGGGCGCCGCGCGCTGTTGTAAAAGACGGGGCGCTCGCGGTTGCAACGGTTATGACGGTTACACTGACATGTGATCACAGAGTCGTGGACGGGGCACTGGGCGCAAAATGGTTGCAAGCATTCAAACGCTATATCGAGCAACCCATTACAATGATGCTGTAAGTTACGGTTTAAAGAGATCAAAAATGCTCGAAAACCGTGTGTGATTTTTGAGTTCTCCTATCACGCGTAATTTAACCCTATGCAGGACCGTATGTGTTTCAAACTCTTGTCGAATGCGCTCACCCACCTATAACTGGCTCTTAACGTATCGTTATCCATAATTGGTTTGGAGTGGAGTGATGTTTTTTAAGTCATTAGTTTTAGGGGCTGTATGCGCGCTAATGGCGGGTGGAGCGATCTACTACACGACTTTACCGTCAACAGCCCCAGCCTTGGATGGATACCCCAATCAAGACAGAGCCATACCAAGACTACAAAACCAACAATATGGGTCGGTTGCGACGAATAACACCGGCAGCTTGCCACAAAATGAGATGTCGCAAAATACGTTAGAGCCGCAAGAAAATCCAATAGTTCAAACCCCAAGAGGGTCTCAGAACGAGGCCCAAAATTCGGAACAGCGCGCGCAAAACAATTCTAGTCAAGAGACTTCGACACCTTATGTCTATGAGGCCATTAAACAACCAAGCGCTCCAAAAAGCGGCCTGCGTCAATGGATAGACCAGTATTTGACCCGCAAACCTGCGGCCCAAAATCAAGACAACATCCGTCAAGGTAGGGTTGATCAAAGTGGGATTAATCAAGGGGGGCTTAATCAAGGCGAACTTAATCAAAGACGGCCGTCACAAGACGTTATCATAAATGAAGGTGAACTTGCAGGGTCAAACCCGCAAATTACAGATCAAAACGCTTACGCTGAAACCAATCGTCAGGCGACGACATATACTTACGAAGGCGATACGACGCAAATTCCCCCGAACCGCCAAGGCCAGAACCAAATTGCGGCGCCACAAAACACGGCACCACAACAAAGGCAGATTCAAAATGTGCCTATGGGCCTGACAGCTGATATCGATTTCAATATCCAGACTGCTATGCGTGAAATCGCAAAAATTTCTGCTCCGACTATTAGCGAGCAAGCTTATTTCAGCCTTGTGAATTACGCTCTAAGCCATGCTCGTTTTTCTGACGCTCAAACGGCAATGAACCAGATTGGAACTGTTGAAATGCGTGAAACCGCGCGGATCAACATGGCTGTGGCTCTCGCACGGAATGGTCAATCGCAAAGGGCGTTTGATATGGTCGAATCAATCGAAGCGCCTGAGTACCGGGATATTCTTCGACTACAAGTCGTCGAAGCCCTACTTGAGCGAAAAGACACACAAGAGCGCCGCTAAACTTATAAAAACACTTAAGTTTCTTGCAAATTCGTCTTATAAATCAAGTGAGTCATTCATTTGAAAAAAGGCGCACTGCACATGGCAAATTCCTATGACGTAATCATTGTCGGTTCTGGACCTGGCGGATATGTCACCGCAATACGTTCGTCTCAACTCGGGTTCAAAACAGCGATTGTTGAAAAAGAAGATTTAGGTGGCGTCTGTCTAAACTGGGGCTGTATCCCGACGAAGGCGCTCCTGAGGTCTGCTGAAGTTTACGACAACATGTTACACGCCAAAAATTACGGCCTGACTGCGGAAGCAGGATTTGATTTAAACGCGATTGTAAAACGCTCACGCGATATCGCAAAACAGCTTTCGGGCGGCGTAAAGTTTTTGATGAAAAAACATAAGATCGACGTCATCTCAGGATTTGCCTCTTTTAAGTCTGGTAAGGACGCGCCAATCGTCAGCGTCGACGGGCAAGACTACACGGCTAAACATGTCATCGTCGCGACAGGCGCAAGAGCGCGCACGATACCCCAAGCAGGATTAGAACCAGATGGTAAATTCATCTGGACCGCGCGAGAAGCAATGGTGCCAGATACTATGCCCAAGAAATTACTGGTGATCGGTTCGGGCGCTATTGGGATGGAATTTGCGAGTTTTTTCAATAGCTTCGGCGCTGATGTGACAGTGGTTGAAATGGTCGATCGTATCTTACCCGCCGAAGACGCCGAGATTTCGGACCTCGCGCTAAAAGCGTTTAAGAAAAAAGGCATGACGATAAAAACCTCTACCCAAGTCAAGTCCATCAAAAAAGGCGGAAGCAATGTGACGGCTGTGCTGTCTGTGGACGGGAAAGAAGAAAGCCACACATTTGACCGCGTGATATTGGCGATTGGGATTGTCGGGAATACTGAGGATATGGGCCTTGAAGAATTAGGCGTGAGCATTGATCGCTCACATATCGATGTCGATAAATTCTCAGCCACAGCCGTGAAAGGTCTTTACGCAATCGGCGACGTCACCACGCCGCCTTGGTTGGCGCACAAGGCCTCGCATGAAGGTATCATCTGTATTGAAAAAATTGCGGGCGGAGATCCTCATCCACTCGATGCAAATGCGATTCCTGGATGCACGTATTGTCAGCCGCAAATTGCGAGTGTGGGCTTTACAGAGGCTCAAGCCAAAGAGGCAGGCCACGAAATTCGTGTCGGACGTTTTCCGTTTATGGGGAATGGTAAGGCGATTGCTTTGGGAGAACCTGAGGGCCTTATTAAAACTGTGTTTGATGCCAAGACAGGCGAGCTTTTGGGCGCACATATGATTGGGGCCGAGGTGACGGAACTCATCCAAGGCTACACAATCGCACAAAAGCTAGAAACCACAGAACATGAGCTTATGGAAACCGTATTCCCGCATCCGACATTATCAGAGATGATGCACGAATCTGTCCTAGAGGCTTATGATCGCGTCATACATATTTAAGGCTCTGCTGAAAAATTCAGTCAATTCGTGCATTTCAGTTTTAACCTATTCAGGAACGCATTAGAAAGAGGGTAAGAAAATCCCAATTTTTGATTCTGCACTTTTCTGAATTACACTAGCCTTCAGATAAGACGGTTTTTTCTGAAGACTTTTTGTCCTTTGAAAACCGTAAAAACTTCGCAAAAGACTTTTTGCTCTTGAGGGCAGGTTTCTCAACGTAGTGCCAAGAGAGCGCGGCGAGTATCGTAGTGACAATCATCGTGAATACGAAGAGGCTTGCGACTCCGAGACCAGGGAAGAACATAAAGACGGTTTGCATGACACACCAATGATAGATGTAAATCCCGTAGGACAAGTCATTGATACCCTGCATCCAATTTAGCTTTGGCGCTTTGATATACGCAAAGAAGAAGATGAAGTAGGCAAGCATTATGTTGACTGTGACTTCAGCCAATACCGTCGATTGCGTTATAACAGCAAGTATTGTGACAGCAATTAGGCCCACAAGGTTAAAGCTGATCGTATCTTTATAGGCAAATATTGCGGCACCTAATCCGTATGCAACGCCAAACCGCAGTAAGCTCTGCAAAGTTGCAGGTATGTTTTCAAATATACCTGTTTGAATAGCTGCAATCCACGCCAGAGTTGGCAGAACAAATTGCGCGAGCAACATCCATCTTTTCTTCATAAAGCCCAGTGAAAAGGCCAGTAAAGTCCCAATATAAGCCAGAATTTCATATCGCAAAGTCCAAAGCGGGGCAGAGCCAATCGGTTCCGCATTCGCCTCAAACATGCCTGGCATTACCATATTGGTTTCAAAAAACGTCAAAACCCAGAGGGGCTGTAAAAAGAAACTTGGGTCCGACATAAAGGTCAAAAGCGGAAGCGACGTTCCGATTGGCCCAATGATAAACATAACAAACAGCACATGCACAAATAGGCCAGGATAAATCCGCAGAAAACGGGCAGATGAAAACTCGGCTTTGTCTTTTCTATACAACATGCTTTTGGTCACGAGGAAGCCAGAAGCAACAAAGAAAAGGTTCACGGCAAGGTAGCTGAAAGTATAAATAAAGAACACATGTGGTTCTGCATTTGCGTCCCGAAGCGCGACAGAAAATGTGTGTCCAACGACAACGAGGGTCGCAAAAAGCAGGCGCAAAGGCGTAAAGAAATTATCATGACCTTCATGAATTTTGACGGATTTAAACATTCAACACCACGCGATTATGTAATTATTTTGTGGGATTATGGCACTTTTGCATGAAGAAATGCATAATAGCCAAAGCGTAAGCAAAGGCGTGAATTAAATAAATCTATACTTGTTTTTGACAGCCAAAAAGCCCATTTCCTATGCATGACCGTTTTAATTGATAAAGTCTCAAAGGCCCGCCCTCGACATCCGGAAAAGGCGAACCGCCCAGATACAGAAATCCTGCGTAAACCAAAGTGGATACGGGTCAAAGCGCCCACTTCAGAGGGCTATGCGAAGACACGTAAGATTGTCAAAGACAAAGGACTTGTGACGGTCTGCGAAGAAGCCGCCTGTCCAAATATAGGCGAGTGTTGGGAAAAATCTCACGCGACATTTATGATTTTAGGCGAAATTTGCACGCGGGCATGTGCATTTTGTAATATCACAACGGGCCTTCCGCAGGCCATAGATTCAGAAGAGCCCGGCAAGATCGCCGAAGCGGTTCACGAAATGAAATTGCAACATGTTGTGATTACATCTGTTGACCGCGATGATCTGAGCGATGGCGGCGCGCAGCATTTTGTAGATGTTATTAATGCCATTCGTGCGCGTTCACCCAAAACGACGATTGAAATTCTAACGCCTGATTTTTTACGCAAATCAGGCGCGGCTGAGACGGTCATTGATGCCAAGCCTGATGTCTTCAATCATAACCTTGAAACCGTGCCACGCCTGTATTTAAAAATTCGACCCGGTGCGCGTTATTTTCATTCATTGCGGTTACTTGAGCGCGTCAAAGAACGAGACCCTAAACAGTTTACTAAGTCTGGCCTTATGGTTGGCCTCGGCGAAACAAAAGAAGAAGTCATGCAGGTCATGGACGATATGCGGTCTGCGGGCATTGATTTCCTGACGATTGGCCAATATTTACAGCCGACGCGCAAACATGCGGCGATTGACCGTTATGTCACGCCCGAAGAATTTAAAGCTTACGAGACAATCGCAAAGGCTAAGGGATTTCTTTTGGTTTCCGCCAGTCCACTCACGCGCTCGAGCTATCATGCAGATTCAGATTTTGCGAAACTGCAAGCTGCACGTCGCAAAGGGTAGGAGCCGACATGCCCGCCGCAAAGCTCACACGTCATGCCCGCTTTCGCCCCCATGACCTTTTGGATATGGTTGCGGACGTCGGAAAATATCCTGAATTTATCGACCTCATATCGCAAACACGCATCGGCAAAAAAACAGAGCTTGGGGCAGGGCGTGAAAGATTTGAGGCGGACGCCGTTATATCTTTTAAGTTCTTAAATGAAACATTCAGATCGCTGGTTGATGTAGACAGAAATGCCATGCGCGTCAGCGTTAAAAAGCCCGATAAAGCAGGGGCGCTTAAGTCTTTGAGTAATCTCTGGATTTTTCATGAGCTTTCTGACGGTTCGACTTTAATTGAATTTGAAGTGGATGTTCGACTGAAAGCTCTGCCACTTGAATTTCTGCTAAGAGACAAATTCGATAAAACGAGCCTTTATATGATCAAAAAGTTTGAAAAAAGAGCGGAGGCTATTTTTGAAAAACTTCCCGAAACACAGCTTGACCTTCAAGCAGAAGTACGACGCCTAGGCCTTGGAGCTTTGCAAGTTTGATATAATTTTTTGCAATTGTATCAACGCCTTATAACACGTCATGTCACGCACTTTGTTACGGCCAATATTTCCAAAATTATAAAGGTGTGCGGACGTTTTTACATGGCTGTCTTCGTGCCAAGCCAATCCCATCCATACGGTTCCAACGGGCTTATCTTTAGTGCCGCCATTCGGCCCTGCAATCCCTGTTACGGACACCGCAACATCTACGCTCAGACGAGAAAGAACCCCCTTAGCCATATCGAGACACACAGATTCGCTCACTGCGCCGTAGGCTTTTAAATCTTCATGGCTGACACCTAAACTCTCCACTTTGACCTCATTTGCGTAGGCGATAACACCGCCCTTAAAAATTGCAGAAGACCCATCAATCGCCGTGATCGCAGCGCCGATCAGACCACCTGTACAGCTCTCAGCCGTGGCTATCGTGACGCCGGCGTCTTTGCCGACCTTTATAAGTTTGGAGCTCTCGGAAAATATATCCCGCAAGCTTAAGTTTTCGTGTGAGATTTCGGTCATTCTGGCAAGCTAACTGTGGCAATGGCTGATGCGGCCATGCCTTCTTCGCGTCCCGTAAATCCTAATTTTTCAGTAGTCGTCGCTTTGACGGAAATCCTTGAAATAGGCAGGCCAATGATTTCAGAAAGCCGTGTGCGCATAGCCTCTCTGTGGGGTTTAACTTTCGGCTTTTCGCAAATCAATGTCACGTCCACATGTTGCAATTTTCCGCCGCGCTCTTTTAGGCGCTTCACGGCATAGTCTAAGAACTGATCCGATCGCGCGCCTTTCCATTTGGGATCTGACGGCGGGAAGTGATCCCCAATATCACCGTCAGCTATTGCCCCAAATATTGCGTCTGTCAGGGCATGCAAACCAACATCCGCGTCGCTATGGCCAAGCAGAGTATAAGGCGCAGGGATTTTTATCCCACATAACCAAATGCCATCCCCGTCTGTGTATCTATGGACGTCATAGCCCGATCCCGTTGCTGTATAATATGTTTTTTGGTCTGACATAGATTTCATCTTTAACAGGGTTTCAGCTTTTTCAAAATCAGAAGGATAGGTCACTTTGAAATTATGCTCATCGCCCAAAACTGTCGCAATTGAAAGTCCCGCTCTGCGCGCGACAGCAATGTCGTCTGGGAGAGACAGACCCGCAGGCAAATCTTGATAAGCGGCTTCAATATCTTTGAAATGAAAAATTTGAGGTGTTTGCACACGGCGTAAATTTCCGCGCTCAACATCGTCTTGGATTTCATTGCCTACAAAGCTTTTTACGGCGTCCGCAATCGGAAGCACAGGTACTGCGGCTTGGTGCGTCTGCATCTTATTTAATAAATCCGCTAGGCAATCCACACTCACAAAGGGCCGCGCCGCGTCATGTATCAGAACATAATCTGGGGGATTATCTTTCAGACTCTCAATGCCAGCCCGAACAGATTCTGTTCGCGTCTCGCCCCCGTGAACTTTGGAAACGCGATAGCCTTTGACTGCGCTCTGCAACATGTCCGTATGCGCAGGGTCGTGCACAATAATAAGGCTTACCTCAAGACTGTCAGGATGAAAGTCTTGTATACTTTCTACTTTTGAAAGCGCCTCTAACGTTCTGTAAATCAACGGCTTATTGCCAATATGGCTATACTGTTTTGGGGTATCCCCGCCCGCCCTTAAGCCTTTGCCGCCTGCGACTATAATTTGTGCAAGTTTAACCAAGAAAACGCCCTTTGCAGTGATGAAATATTGTGCAAACCGAAATTACTGCTACAAGGTCACCATGACGCTCCCATTGCAAATCGGCAAGCATATTTTGACCTCGCGGGTTCTGGTTGCCCCTATGTCGGGCATAACGGACTTGCCGTTTCGAAAAATTTTGCAACGTTTCAAACCAGGGCTTGTGGTCTCGGAAATGGTTGCGGGTGAATACCTCTCTAAGGGGCACCCTGACTGTGTGACCCGTGCAACAGGCGGCGGAATCATTGACCCCTTAGTCATACAACTTGTCGGTAGAGAAGCTAAATGGATGGCCGAGGGCGCAAGGCTGGCCCAAGAGGCGGGCGCGGATATTGTCGATATAAATATGGGGTGTCCCGCCCGAAAAGTGACTCACGGCTTGGCGGGGTCTGCCCTCATGAAAAATCCAGCGCACGCGATCAAATTGATCGAAGCTACGGTGAACGCCGTAAACGTACCCGTCACGCTTAAAATGCGCTTGGGATGGGATGATAACCAATTAAACGCGCCTGAGATTGCGATGGCAGCAGAGCAAGCGGGGGTGAAAATGATATCAGTACACGGTCGCACGCGATGCCAATTTTATAAAGGACAAGCAGATTGGGCGGCAGTGCGGGCCACGAAAGACGCCGTCTCTGTCCCAGTTTTTGTAAACGGCGATATTGAAACGCCCGAAGACGCGCGCAAAGCGCTGACCGTTTCAGGCGCGGACGGCGTTATGGTCGGGCGGAGCCTGTTGGGTGCGCCTTGGAGATTATCTTCGATTATGCGCGAAATCGATGGGCAAAATATTAATACAGCCTACTCGCCTGCACAGACACTTGCCCTAGTAAAAGATCATTACGCGGACATGCTTAGGTTTTACGGCGAGCAAAAAGGACTGCGTGTCGCCCGTAAACATTTGGCAGCCTATATTGATTACCTTTTTGACGCGGAAGACATGGAGGCACAGGCGATAAAGTCTGAGATTTGCCGCTCTGTTGATCCTGAATGGGTGGTAGAAGCATTAGAGCACGTTTTTGAACTGTCATTTTCTAACGAAGCCGCCGCATGATAAAGGCTCTAAATCAATCCAATGCCTTACTTGACGATTTCCCGTTTCCTGTCTTTTTAATTCGAAAAGACACTCCCATACTTTTATGGGCCAACCAATCTGGAGAAGAATGGTTAGGGCAATCACGGCGCACGCTTCACGGTAAAATGCTGTCTCTGTATGTGTCGAACATTAAGTTTTATGAGGATGCTCATAGACGATGCGTGAACACGCAAGCGCCCGTAACCATTCGAAATTACACGGTAAAACGCCCTGAAACACCGGACCAAAGATGTCATATTACGGTTTTCCCAAGCAGTGATGGGATTGGTCTGTATTTTCAGCCTGCTAATGTTCAACCCAGTGAGGGGCGCCGCAATGGGGAGACAATGTCGGCCATGGGTCGAATGTTAGCCCACGAAATTAAAAACCCCTTAGCGGGCATTAATGGCGCGGCGCAACTTTTGCGAGACGACGTCACGAGTGAAGAAAGCCTCAGCCTCATCTCCCTCATTGGATCAGAAATTGACCGTATCAGCCGCCTAGCAGACCGCATGGAGCGCTTGGGCGATTCTGACCCTGACAATGTTGAATTTGTAAATATTCATGAGGTTTTGAGAAATGCGCGGCGTATCGTTGAGGCGTCTGTGCCAGACACTGTATTTTTTAAAGAGCAATATGATTTATCCCTGCCGATAATTCGCGGCGATGCGGATACATTGATGCAGGCTTTACTTAACCTGATTAAAAATGCCGCAGAGTCGATTATGGATGATACGGGGCAGGGCGAAATATCGCTCGAGACCGTGTTCCGGTCTGGTGTGAAAAGCGTCCCGAAATCTGGCGGTGAAGCAAAACCCTTAGCCATTGAAATACGCGTCAGAGATAGCGGGCCAGGCATTCCCGAAACCATACGACATGATATATTTCAGCCCTTTGTGACGAACAAGCCCGCAGGGCAAGGCTTAGGCCTAGCGCTCGTCTCGAAGGTCACTCAAGCGCATGGCGGTATTGTAGAAGTACAATCGCAGCCGGGCCGCACCATTTTTTCCATTCTACTCCCCAAACTTGATGAGGACGTGCTATGAATTATGAAATTCTTCTAGCGGATGACGACGATAGCGTCAGACTGGTTTTAAGCAAAGCCCTCACACGGGCGGGTCACACGGTTAAAGCCACGGACAATGCCGAGACACTCATCAAATGGGCCAAAGCAGGGCAAGGAGACATCGTTGTCACAGATGTCCTGATGGGCGGCGTTGAAGTATTTGAGCGCTTGCCTGAATTGGCACAAGATCGCCCGACCATGCCTGTGATTGTTATCAGCGCAAATAACACTGTAAATACGGCCCTAAAGGCTGGCGAGCACAAGGTTTTTGAATATGTACCCAAACCCTTTGACCTTGAGGACGTGACCCAAGCGGTCTCCAGAGCAGGTCTAAGTGTCAACCCAAGACGAACGCGAGTGAGTGCGGAGCTTGGCAAGCTCCCTATGATTGGACGGAGTGCGGCTATGCAACCTGTTTACCGCGCGGTCTCGCGGTTTGCCTCAGGTGATTTACCTGTTTTGATTCACGGAGCTGTGGGTACAGGAAAAGATTTGGTTGCTCGACTTTTGCATGCGGGTGGACACAGACGAGAGCGTCCATTTTTACGAACAACGGATTTCAGCAATACATCTTTGACCCTGCAAAAGGTAAATGGCGGAGATTTATATATTGACGAAATTTCGCAACTGACCTCTGACCAACAGATCGGCCTTTTGTCTTTGATGACCGAAGCAGAAAACATACCCGAAACTTCCCGCCCGCGTGTGATCTCAGCGACACGTAAGGACTTACGCGCCCTTTCGGCGCAAGGCCATTTTCGCGATGATCTTTTGTTTCGGATAAATGTTGCTGAAATTCGGATTCCGCCACTCGCTATGCGCGATAGGGATACATATGAGCTTGCGGAAAACTTCCTTGCACAGGCCTCTGTCAATGAAACCCGACGGTTCGAGCCACAGGCGCTCAATATATTGCATCGTCATAGCTGGGCCGGAAATGTAAGAGAGCTTGAAAACCTTGTCCGTAGACTATCCGTTTTATACTCTGACGATGTCATAACAGCCGAAATGGTTTTACAAGAATTTTCAAAAGACATTGAACCCGATGAGAGCGGACATAATTCGCGTGACCTTACAGAGCAATTAGAAGAAGCCTGTCGCCGTATTATAAGTCAAGAGGGTGCGCGCGACACTGAAGTGGATGACACACCTTACCAATCCGCACTCGCATGGGTTGAGAAACCTTTGATTATAGAAGCCTTGCGCGTCACAGGTGGGAACAGAGCCAAAGCGGCCGAGAAACTTGGCATTCACCGAAATACTTTGCGCACACGTTTGACCAGCTTGAATATCACATAAAGCGGTAAAACCGCATCAGAACAGTTGATTATTTGCAACAGTGATGTAAATAAGAGACGGTATGCGGCTTATCGCGTTTAGCAAGGTCTCGAAATGAATATTGCGTCGCGCGAAAGTCCCGATGTAAAAGCGCGTTTACGAGCTTTGTCTCTACAAAACATTGCCCCGGCAATCTTTCAATCCGCAATCTTTGTCACCCTGTTTTTTGCCGCGATTATCCTGACTGTTGTTGGGACACTCTACTCGCTGTCAACGGATCCAACCCGCGCGGCGCAAGCTTATCCGATACTGCTTTTGAACTTTCCGCTGATATGCTTTTTAGGAATTTATCTGGGTGTTCGTGTTTGGAACGCATTGTTTTCAAAAAAAAGACGGGTCTCAGCCCCGCTTTTGCATCGACGTTTTGTCTTGATTTTCAGCCTCGCCGCACTCGTACCTGCTATCCTCGTAGGGGCGTTTTCAACCACGCTCATCAGCCGCAATATCAATGAATTGTTTGGTGAAAATGTCCGGAATAATATGGGCCAAGCCCGCCAGTTTTTGAATGACTACCTCGCAGAGCAAATTCAAGATTTAGCCACGAATGTCAGCTCTGTTAAAGGGGCGATCGATAACAGTAGCGGCTTGCTGACCAACCGCATTACTTATGCGGCGAGCTTGCAAAAACTCGCCCGTACGCAAGGTTTGGATGCTATTTATATCTTGAACGAGAATGGACATATTTTGGCGCGGGCAGAGGGACAATCTGCACCAGAGTTTCGCGCGCCGTCTCCTGATGTTTTTAAAGAATTAAACCGCCCTGGAGAAATGGGCTTTCAAAGCCGCGATGAAATTGATTTCCTAATCGGTCTTTCGCGCCTTGAAAACTATGACGGAGCGTATCTTTATGTCGGTCAATTTCTGAAATCCCGCAGTCCCGTCTTATCAAGTATTTTAGGAATTGAGACAGCAAGCCAACAGCTTGACCAATACAATACCGACCAAGTCCTGTTTAATAGGATTTTTCTTCTGACGTTTTTGGAAACCGCTTTGTTGATTTTGTTTGCGGCCATGTGGCTGGGTGTGATTTTGGCAAACAGAGTTGTTTCTCCCGTCGCCCGATTGGTGGACGCAACAGAACGTGTGCGGGAAGGGGACCTGAGCGCCCGCGTGAAAGTTGAGGGCGATTGGGGCGAAATATCAGATTTGGGCGGGGCGTTTAACCGTATGACCCAACAGCTCAGCTCGCAAAGAGACGACCTTGTGCGTGAACATGATATTTCAGAACAAAGGCGACAATTCTCCGAAGCCGTTTTATCGGGTGTCAGGGCAGGTGTGATTGGTTTGACCCAAGAAGGACGAATTTCCGTTCTAAACGATTCCGCCGAACGTCTTTTGGGGCTGTCGTCTAAAAACCTTGTCGGGACACCGATTGATGATGTTCTATCAGAATTTTCATCCGCATTTCGCGCAGCGCGTGAGAGCATTCACGCCTCAGCAGAAGATCAAGTTAATTTTGAAACTGAATCAGGCATACGCAATTTTGACCTTCGCGTGTCTGCCTATAAAGGCCCAAGAACGGATACGGGTTGGGTTTTGACCTTTGATGATATGACGCGTCTTGTCACCGCCCAAAGACATTCGGCGTGGCGTGAAGTGGCGCGTCGTATTGCGCATGAAATCAAAAACCCGCTAACCCCGATTCAATTGTCTGCGGAGCGCCTGCAGCGAAAATACCGTAATGAAGTTTTGACCGACCCTGAAATTTTTCAAAAATGTACGGATACTATCCTGCGGCAGGTCAGCGGCCTTGAGCGTATGGTGGATGAGTTTTCAGCCTTTGCACGTATGCCTGCTCCTGAGTTTAGACAGATCGCGATTAGCACATTACTTGACCAAATATTATTTGCACAAGGCGTCGCATATCCAGACATAAGGTTTACGGTTTTTGATAATTTCGACAAGCAAACTTTTGTCCTTTGTGATGAGCGCCTGATTACGCAAGCCCTGACGAATATTTACAAAAATGCATCGGAATCAATAGGTCGACGTCTTAATCAAGACGGCGATGAGAGCGACGCTGGAGTAATAGAAACCCGACTAGATAATCTGGGCGATTCAATCATTATTTCCATTATCGATAATGGCATGGGATGGCCGGGATCTGACAAAGAACGTCTGCTAGAGCCTTATGTCACAACGCGCGAAAGTGGCACAGGTCTGGGCCTTGCAATTGTGAAACGTATTGCCGAAGATCACGGTGGTGACCTTATCTTGTGTGACCGAGCAGATAATCAACCCGGCGCGAGATTGCAGTTTTATCTCCCGAAAGTCTCAGAACATTCTCGGACTTCAATGACAGATACGACATCATCACAGCCAACACCTGCGGAGGGCGCCGCCCATGAAGTATGACATTCTGATTGTCGAGGATGAAGACGATATTCGCGAGATGATCTCGGGTATCTTAGAAGATGAAGGCTATGCGGTTCACGAAGCGGCCACAAGCGACGCCGTATTTACATCAGTGAAAACACGCAAGCCCAATCTTGTTGTCTTGGATGTCTGGCTAAAGGGAAGCTCAATGGACGGGATTGAAGTTCTAGACGCGCTTAAACTCGCCTACCCAAACCTCCCCATAATTATCATTAGCGGTCACGGCACTGTTGAAACCGCTGTATCCGCCATTCGGAAAGGGGCTTTTGATTATATTGTAAAACCTTTTAAAGCCGAAAAATTATTGGTCACGGTTCGCAGAGCGCTCGAAAATGCACGCCTACGCCAAGAAAATGAAGAGCTAAAGGGCAAGACGCTCAGCCATGATACGCTGATCGGGACCTCTTCGCATATTACCCAACTCCGTCAAAAGATTGCAAAAATTGCCCCAACCAATAGCCGTATCCTGATTACGGGGCCATCGGGTTCCGGCAAAGAGTTAATCGCAAGATTAGTTCACGCGCAATCAGGGCGCGCTAATGGTCCGTTTAAGGCCGTCAATGCGGCGTCCATGGTCCCCGAACGCGTTGAGCGTGAATTATTTGGGAGTGTTGATGATGACGGCACAACAGTCAAAGCGGGATTGCTCGAGCGCGCGCATTACGGGACCCTGTATCTCGACGAAGTCGCGGATATGCCGCTCGAAACTCAAGGCAAGCTTTTGCGTTTATTGGTGGAACAAAGATTTCAACGTATTGGCGGCGAAGAAGACGTGCAAGTCGATGTACGGGTCATAACGTCAACCTCTCGTGATCTTGAAAAAGAAACACGCTTAGGGAAGTTTAGAGAAGACCTCTATCACCGACTCAATGTCATGCCGATGCAATCTGTGGCCCTATCAGAACGCAGAGATGACATTCCTGAATTGGTTGAGTATTTCATCAATCAACTGGCTATGTCGACAGGATTGCCTGCGCGAAAAATTGGAGAGGACGCCATGGCGGCCCTGCAATCACATGAATGGCCTGGAAATGTTCGCCAGCTTAGAAACAATGTGGAACGTCTTTTAATCTTGGCGACGGGCAATCCTTCAACACCGATTACATTGGAAACATTGCCGCCCGAAGTCTCTGTCGTTCGCACGAATTCAGGATCAAATACAGAAGAGCGCGTCATTTCTATGCCGCTACGCGATGCGCGTGAACATTTCGAGCGCGAGTATTTGCAGGCACAAATCGAACGCTTTGGCGGGAATATTTCGCGTACAGCTTCATTTGTCGGTATGGAACGTTCAGCCTTGCATCGGAAACTTAAATCGTTAGGCGTAAATGCAAACGGGCGTATAGCGGATAGAGATGTTTAGGAAAGCAAGCTCATGAAGATTATCATTTGCGGTGCGGGACGGGTTGGCCAAGGAATAGCCACGCGTTTGGCAACAGAAAACAATATGGTCACCATTGTCGATGTTTCTCCTGACCTTATTCGGAAAATCACGACTGAACTCGATGTCAGAGGCATTGTTGGGCACGGTGCGCATCCTGACGTTTTGAAACGGGCAGGCGCGGACGACGCGGATATGATCATCGCTGTGACCTATTCAGACGAGGTGAACATGATCGCCTGCCAAGTCGCACATTCTCTGTTTTCTGTGCCAACTAAATTCGCGCGTGTCAGAGCGCAAAATTACCTTAAAGACCGATGGAATGATCTTTACAGCCGCAAGAACATGCCCATTGATGTGATTATTTCACCCGAAATTGAGATTGGAAAATCCATTCTCAGACGTTTGAATACGCCGGGTGCGTTCGATGTTGTACCCTTTGCCGATGGACGCGTTCAATTGATTGGTATTGAAATAGATGAAGATTGCCCAATTATAAATGTCCCGATCCGTCAAATTCCTGACCTGTTCACAGGTCTTCACGCGGTAATTGTCGGCGTCAACCGTGACGGTCATATTTTTGCCCCAAAACAAGATGATCCCTTAAACTCGGGTGATAAGGCCTATTTCCTCGTGCGCCGAGAACATGCGACACGGCTTTTGGAGATTGTCGGATCCCACAAAGAAAAAGCCAGACACATTGTTATTATCGGGGCTGGAAATGTCGGTGAATATGTTGCGAGAGAATTAGAAGCCGTTTCGGGTGTCCGCACGCGCCTGATTGAAATCAACCGTGACAGAGCGGAAATTGCCGCTGAAAACCTCAAAAAAACCGTTATTTTAAACGGCGACGCCATGAATGCGGACGTTCAACAAGAGGCCGGCGTTGCGAATGCCGAAATGGTTTTGTGCCTGACTGACGACGATAAGATCAATATCCTTGCAGGGGTTTTAGCCAAAAAGCTTGGCGCCAAACAAGCCGCAAGCCTTATCAATGAAGTCTCTATGCAGGATTTAAAAACCGAACTTGGAATTGACGCGGTTATTGACCCGCGCGCGACAACTGTATCGTCTATCTTGCGTCACGTCAGGCGCGGACGCATATTAGACGTCTTTACGATTGATAAAGGCGGCGCAGAAGTCATAGAGGGCGAAGTCCTTGAAACCTCGCCTATGGCAGGAAAATCACTCGAAGAACTTGACGTCACCGACGGTATAGCAATCGGGGCCGTTATTCATGAGGGGAATGTCCTCTATCCAGAACCTAGCCTTGTCATTCGTCCCGGAGACCGTATCGTTTTACTCGCCGAAAAAGAGGCCTTTAAACACGTCGAATACCTCTTCCGCGTCAGCACGGATTATTTCTAGCCTGTGGCTTTAACGCGCATCATTCTTTGGCTCGGGAATACTTTGATCTTCTGCGCTTTGATTGCATCATTGACAGCGGTCATCGCGTTTCTGCTTGTTGAAATATCAGATGCTGTGCGCTTTGGCGCCCTCGGCCTGTCGGTGGGTAGTGTGGGCTTAGTGTTTGTTTTCTTGGCGTATAATATGCCGTCACAAGAAACCAATAGCGACGCTATGTTATTCTTAGTGCTCTTTTGGATCTTAGTGCCCTTAATCTTAGCCGTGCCGTATATGTTTACGGGTGCAACCCAAACCCTTGGGACGGCGTATTTTGAAGCTGTTTCCGCTCTAACAACGACAGGGGCGAGTACACTCGATGCAGATAGTCTGTCGCGATCCCTTTTATTTTGGCGAAGTCTTTTACAATTTGTCGGCGGAATAATTGCGGCCACATTTGCGGTTGTGATATTAGCGGCCCTAAATTTAACAGGGACAGGCGTTCATAGGTCCATGTTATTTACCCTAAAACGCGGCGAACTCTTTTCGCGGCTAACAGGCATAGGCCGCATCATTGCGGGAATATACTTTGCGATTTCAGGGTTTTGTTTTGCGGGTCTTGTGCTCAGCGGCACACCGGTTTTTGAGAGCGTGTGCTTGTCTCTTACCGCCGTATCTACGGGCGGCCTAACACCCAAGAGTGGAATACTCGCAGATTACGTCAATACATTCGGGGTCGCGGTTCTTGCGATTTCATGTCTTGCGGGGGCCATGAGCATTGCCATCCTCTGGGACAGTATTCGTTTACGGACTTGGGATTCTATAAGAAAAATATTCAACGATGTTGAAACGCGCGGATTGCTTATTCTAATTGTCATTGTCATTATTTTTGGCATCTTTTTTTCAGGCTACCAACATATTGGAACGCTGTTTTTCGAAGCAATATTCTTCGTGTCCTCAACAGGATATGATTATCACGTCATTGGTATTGAAATGCTGCCTCCTGCAATTTTAATCACAATCGCTTTGATTGGAGGGTCTGCGCTTTCGACCGCGAGCGGCGTAAAGATCATAAGGTTATTACTTTTACTTCGTCATGTTGCGACAGATTTGAATCGTTTGACTTATCCGTCCCGCGTTTTGCCTGTAAAATTTAAAGGACAGACGATTCCCGACCGCGCCTTCCTTTCGATTTGGATGTATTTCTTTGGCTATACGCTTGTGTTTGCATTCGCGACGCTCGCGCTTAGCGCAACAGGGATGACCTATGAACTTGCTGTTGCGTCAGGTGCAGCTGCACTTTCGAATATGGGCCCATTGCTTGATGCAACTCTGCCCAGCCTGTCTTATCCTGATTTTACCGCACATCAACTTGGCTTGCTCAGTGCGATTATGTTACTGGGTAGAATTGAAATATTAGCCGCATTTGCAGTATTATCTCCAAACGTCTGGCGACGCTAAAAACCTTGAAAAAAAATGCTATCCAAGCTTGCCTCATACCGTATTCGGCGTCTAAGACTAAGGAGCTTAATATGTGGTTTACGGCACGAGTCGTAATAATTAAGGTTGATCATGGCACAAGATAATAAACAAAATTTGCAAGACACATTTCTGAACTCTGTACGGAAGGCTAAAACGCCTTTGACAATATTTCTTGTGAACGGCGTAAAGCTACAAGGCGTGGTCACATGGTTTGATAATTTCTGCGTGTTGTTACGCAGAGACGGCCAAATTCAGCTTGTTTATAAACACGCGATTTCTACAATTATGCCAGGCGGGCCTGTGCAAATGTTCGAACAGGAAACCAGTGAAGAATAGCACACGTAAATTGTCTGTCCTAAGTGTTTGATACTGACACCCAACCCCTAAAATCTCTTGTTATACAACCGCGATCGTCCATGCAGGACGTGTCTGAGGCGACGTATAGTCTTGATGAAGCCATAAACCTCGCGGATGCACTCGAAGTTGAAGTCTGCGACTCTGAGATCGCCCCTCTGCGTGAAATCAATGCCGCGAATTATTTCGGCAAGGGTAAAATCGAAGAAATAAAAGCTAAGGTCAACGCGCATGACGCGACCCTTGTGATTATCAACGGCTCGCTCTCGCCCATTCAACAACGAAACCTTGAGCGCAGCTGGAAAGCCAAAGTTATTGACCGCACAGGTTTAATTCTTGAAATTTTTGCTCTGCGCGCAGCGACCAAAGAGGGCCGTTTGCAAGTCGAACTCGCGCGACAAGAATATGAACGCTCACGCCTTGTGCGGACTTGGACCCATCTGGAACGTCAAAAAGGCGGGCAAGGCTTTTTGGCAGGGCCGGGTGAAACTCAAATTGAATCAGATCGCCGTATGCTCGCGGATAAAATTGGCCGCCTAAAGCGTGACCTAGAGCAAGTGCGCCGCACACGTGGATTGCAACGCGAAAAAAGAAAACGCGCCCCTGAACGTATCGTCGCTTTGATCGGTTATACAAATGCGGGGAAATCGAGCCTTTTTAATATCCTCACAACAGGCGGCGTTTTTGCCAAAGACATGTTGTTTGCGACCCTTGATACAACACACCGTATATTGGAATTACCAAGTGGAAAGCCTGCTGTTTTATCTGACACAGTTGGATTTATTTCTGATCTGCCAACAGACCTTATCACTGCTTTCCGCGCAACCTTAGAAGAAGTCAAAGAAGCCGACCTTCTTTTGCATGTACGCGATATTGCAGATGAGCTTACGGAAACCCGCAAAGATGACGTTCTAAAAGTCTTGGACGCAATCGGTGCAGGGCCCGCCCATGGGCAAGATATTGTCGAAGTTTGGAATAAAGCGGATCTTCTCAGCGAAGAGGCGCTGGCTCAAGTTATTGAGCGCGCAGAAGCCATGCGTGATTTGACTGATGCAGATGCATCTTACGTTGTGAGCTGTCTGTCAGGTGAGGGGATTGAGACGCTCCGCGAAGGCATTGAAACTGCGCTAACATCTGATGATGAAGTTTTAAACTTAAAATTTGGTCCCAAAGATTATGCGGCTCGGGCTTGGGTCCACCAAAACGGCACAATCCTAAGCGAGGACCCCAGACGCACGGGAATTTCTGAAATTTCAGTTCGTCTTTCTGTAACAGATGTTGGAAAATTTCGAGCGCGTTACCCAAATATCAGCAGCTAAAGCTCTCTAAGCTCTTTCAATTGGGCTTTTCTTGCGTTTTTGCATCCGTCCACAGCGCGTCCATCTCTTCCAATGTCATCTCTTCTAATAGCTTAGATGATGTCTTTTCGATGTGATGAAACCGCCGTGTGAACTTCGTATTTGTTCTCCGAAGGGCAACTTCTGGGTCAACTTTTGCATGCCGCGCGAGGTTCGTTATAGCAAATAACAGATCACCAATCTCGTCTTCTATCGCGTCACGAGAGCCCGATTTGATTGCCTCTGCGACTTCTAGGGCTTCTTCAGAAATCTTATCTGTGACACCTGAAATATCGGGCCAATCAAACCCGACACGAGCCGCACGTTTTTGCAATTTCTCTGCGCGCATCAAAGCGGGCAAAGCCAAAGCAACACCGTCTAATACGCTGCCGCCGTCTTGCGAGGCTTTCGCGCGCTCAGAAGCTTTGATATCTTCCCACAGAGGTTGTTCTGTTGAGTCAGCTATAAAAACATGAGGATGACGGCTTATCATTTTCTCAACAAGTGAATCGCACACATCATCTATGTTAAACGCGTCGATTTCTTCGGCTAAAATAGAATGAAACAAGACTTGGAACAAAAGGTCGCCCAGTTCTGATTTTAATTGTCCCATATCCTTTTGTTCAATCGCGTCGCTGACCTCGTAGGACTCTTCAATTGTGTAAGGCGCAATGGACTCGAACGTTTGGGTCGAGTCCCACGGACAGTCCGCACGCAGACGCTGCATGAGCGTCTTAATTCGAATATAAGGCGTCGCGCCAAGATCCGTCTCACTCATGCCTTTGGCCCTTTACGTCTGGCCCATATAAAAAGACCTAAAAACACGATGCCTGTCACGGCGTAGGCGCTCCAGATGAAGGGCGTAAACTGTTCAAATTCAAACATTACAGCGTATCCAATGTAATTTTAGCGCCAGACTTCACCGTCTGACGCGCGCTTTTCTCGATCAAAATCGTGCGCTGAATGGTGCTGATCGACGCCCATGCAAAAAAGGCCGTAAAGCCTAAGACCATTGTCAAAAGCGGCCATAACATCTCAGGCGGCAAGCCCGGCGCGCCGATATTTGATATCGTTGCAGGCTGATGCAAGCTGTTCCACCACTCAACTGAAAACTTGATAATTGGAATATTTATAAACCCAACCATAGCCAAAATACTGGCATAGCGAGCAGCTTTTTTTCTATCTGCTACTAATGATCCGACGCTTAAATATGCCAGATATATAAAAAATAAAATCAAAACGGAGGTCATGCGACCGTCCCATTGCCACCATGTATTCCAAATCGGCTTCCCCCATAGGGAGCCTGTGACAAGGCATAAGAAGGTGAACGCCATACCCGGAACTGCGAAAGCTTTCGCAGCGATATCCGCTAACGGGTGACGCCAGACAAAGCTCACAAAACTCGCACTTGCCAGTGCCGTATACGCCATCAGAGCCGACCATGCGGCCGGGACATGGATATACATCAGGCGGACACTATCGCCTTGCTGATAATCTTCTGGCGAGCCTATCAATGAAAGCCAAAGGCCGTATCCAAGAGAGATTATTGCCAAAACACCGAAAACAGGCCGAGCAATACGGGCAAAGCGTAAAAACCGTTCGGGATTGGCAAGATAGGTCAGCATTATTCAAAACTCGTTTTTATAGCGGCACTGGCGGCGGGAATCGCAACCGCGCATCCAATGAGGCTTAGCCCAAAGAGGGCTTTATACGGGGCACTCCAGAGGCCTTGCAGCGTGTAAACCTCTACGGCATTTGTACCAAATATTAAGACAGGAATCAAAAACGGAGTACAAATTAGAACGATTAAGACGCCGCTTCCGCGCCCCATAGTCAACGCACTGGCAAATATCCCGTAAGCGGCGATTGCAGGTATGCCGATTAAGACAGCCAACATAAGACCCGCAATCACATCTGTTGAGAGGTTAAACAAAAGCGCGGCTATTGGGATAGCAAGCCAGAGCGGCATGAGAGCGGTAATGATATAGGCAATGAATTTTGAGATAACAATTTCAAGGACATTTCCACGAAACATTAAACTCTGCGCCAGTGTTCCGTCCGTGTAATCTCCTGAAAATATGTGCCCAAAAGATAAAAGCGCGCTCATTAAAAATGCCAACCAGACGAGAGCAGGGGCCAGAGCGCTCAGAGACGCGCTATTATTTCCAAGGGCGATCACGGACATCGCAAGAAATAATGCGAAGAATATAATACCCATCATCCAGTCCCCGCCAGACCGTGCGGCGAGAATAATTTCGCGTTTTATCATATCGAAATTCACGCGGCACTCAGGGTCAAAAGACGCGTTGCGATTCCAACTTTTCGTGCCGGACTGTGGGACGCAATTATCGCCGCGCCGCCTTGTTTAACGTGCTCTTTCACAAGGCCGTCTATCAATTCCGTACCTACCGCGTCCATAACGGCAGAAGGTTCATCCATTACCCAAATGGGTTTTTGAGAGACAAGCAAACGCCCCAAAGCCAATCGTCTTTTTTGTCCCGCTGAGAGCTTTCCCGCAGCAATATTTTTGCGTTCAGACAACCCAATTCTTGTGCAAATTCTATCTATGTCACCTGTATACTCCGCCAGATCCCCCCAATATTGGAGGTCTTCCATAACGGTAATAGAAGCCTTGAGCGCATCCTGATGTCCCTGAAACCCGACCGTAGAAAACGCAGTCATAGAGTGCTTATCTTTGTACCATTTTAAAGCCCCGGAATCGGGACGGGCCAAACCTGCCGCAAGGTGCAAAAGCGTCGTCTTACCAACTCCATTTGTGCCTTGTATCCAAACAACGTCCCCTGAAAAAACTTGAATAGAAAGGTCCTCAAAAAGGACAAGATCACCTCTTGAAACGCTCACGCATTCAAATTCCAATAAGAGTGTCATTAGGACGCTTTTGGACCTTTGATATTGGGATCTTGTTTAGCGATGACCAATTGTCTGCGCCGTCTTACCCAATAAATCCCAAGCCCCCCGATTAGAAGTACGCTCCAAGGGGCTAACCAAAGGGGCACTGTGCGGGCTTCTGTCTTTGGCATCAACCTTATATCATCGCCGTAAGTCTTTGATAACATATCTAAAACTTCAACATCGGACTTTCCCGATGCTATATCGCCAATGATTTTCTGTCGGAGGTTTTTTGAAAGCGTCGTATCACTTTCGCTTAGGGATTGTACGGTGCAAACGGGACAACGGACTTCTTTGAAGATATTATTTGCACGCTCCAATTCTTCAGGCGTTTGCGCAGAGGCTATACCTGAGACAATTAAGCAAATTGAAAGCCCAAATCCTGCTCCCAACCGCGTCAACTTATGGATCAATTTCATCATGCAGAGTCACGTTCCATCACGTTCACGTTCCATGGCTTCGCGCCATGAATTTCTTGCCGCAAGAAATAGCCCAAGTGACGCAATTAAAGTGCCTATCCATAACCAAATCATAGCAGGTCGCATATGAAAGCGCAAAGCCCAGCGAACTGGGCCTTCGCCTGCTTCCTCAACGATATTCATAGATGCGCGTAAGTCTCTGAAAATGTTAAATTTTATATCAGACTCAGTCGTGGGCATATTCCGAGCGGGATAATATCGATATTCTGGCGATAATGTCTTAAGGGCTTTGCCGTCCTTAGTTACATTTACTGTCCCCATAACGCTGATGAAGTTCTTTCCTTTGAGCTCTTCCAACTTGGCGAGCTCTAATGTGTAACGTCCTCTTTCTATGGTTTGACCCTCAATAATCGGCGTATCAATTTCAACTGTGAAGACGGTAGTAATGGTTGCGGCCAGAGCAAATATGCCAACCCCAAAATGCGCGACCGCCATAGGCAGGCGGGATTTCTTGCGCATATGCGGACTACGTCTTGCAGTCCGAATTGAAAACACAATCACAAGCAATGACAAGAACGTGGCGAGAGCCCCAAGCGGAGACGCGCCGAGCCATAAAACAATAATACCCACGACCGCAGCAAGACTAATCGCCACAACACTGTGTTTTAAGATAGGACGAAGCTTTGCCTGACGCCACGGTATTTCAGGACCAAAAGCCATAAAGACTAAAACAACCACCATAAACGGAACAACCGCCGCATGGTAGAACGGCGCCCCCACGGCCAATGGTGCAAGGTTTAAAGCCTGAATAATCGGCGGGTAGGCCGTGCCAAGCAAGACTGTAATTGTAATCGCCATGATAAAAAGGTTATGCGCCAAAAGTGCGCCGTCACGACTGAACATCTTATATTCTGGCGGGGCACTGTCTGTGCCGCGCACGAAAAGCGCGATCAGGCCAGAGCCTACGATGACACATAAATAGGCCAATATGGCAATGCCTCGGCCAGGGTCTGCCGCGAATGCGTGAACAGACACCAAACTGCCTGAACGCACAAGGAACGTGCCAAGAACCGACGCGCCAAAAGCGAGTATGGCTAGTGCGAAGCTCCAATTCCCAAGACCGCCGCGGGTAGAAAGCACCATAACGCTATGGGCGAGGGCAAGACCAATAAGCCATGGTATCAAGCTCGCATTCTCGACGGGATCCCAAAACCACCAGCCCCCCCAGCCGAGTTCACGATACGCCCACCAAGAGCCAAGAATGATACCTGTCGTAAGAAAGGCGAGGGCGATATATGTCCACGGCTTTACGATACTGGCCCATTCACGGGCAGGCGTTTTAGAAACTAAAGCGCCGAGCGCAAGACCCCACGGTATAATCAGCCCAACATATCCCAAATATAAAACAGGCGGATGTATAGCGAGGCCAACATCTTGCAAGAGCGGATTTAAACCTTGACCCTCTGTCGGATAAGGCAGTGGCATACGTTTAAACGGATTAGAGAGCGTTGCGACAAAGAGGTTTAATCCCAAACTCGCAAAACCGAGCGCTTGCAGACTTCGCGCGTAAAGTGCCGTACTTGCAGGCTTAGAAAAATACTTTGCAAAGGCGCCAATATAGCTGGCGGAAATCAAGGCCCAAAGTAGCATTGACCCTTCATGGTTCCCCCAACTCCCCGAGATTTTATAAAACAAAGGCTTTTGCGTGTGACTATTATTATAAACATTTTCAATGCTGAAATCTGATATCAGAAACAGGTAAACCAGTGTAAATGCGGCTAACAATAAGGCGTAAACCTGTATAGAGGTCGTGAGCTTCAAATGTTTATGTGAAATATGTTGACGCCCACCAAAGATTATCATGCCAAGACTGGACAGCACCGCGACCCATAGAAAAAATTGACCTATAAAAGGAAGCATTAGGGTGTCCGATTTAGAAATAATTTATAAGCGCGAATAAACACAGGAATGCGCTTGGTTGCTATGTCTGATTCCCGCGTCAGACCGTCACATATAATCTACATGCGGTATGGGAGTATTCAAGAGCTATGACACCACCAAAGAGAAATCAAAGATTAAAAACCATTGGGTTTAGCGCCATCACGCTTGTTATCGGCGCAGCTCTATTATTCTCGGCTCTGTCGGAAAACACTCAATTTTTTTATGACCCCAGTGATATCGCTTCTGATGGGTTTACACCTAAGTCAGACCAAATCCGAATTGGTGGGTTAGTTGTCGTCGGGTCCATAGAAAAAGGTGAAGGCCTAAATACTGAGTTTTCAGTCAAAGACTTTGAAGGCCCTTCACAAGAGCTTATCAATGTAAGCTATGACGGAATTATGCCAGACCTGTTTCGCGAGGGCCAGGGCGTTGTGATTACGGGCAGTGTAACGTCACACGCAACAATTCGCGCGACAGAGGTTCTTGCCAAACATGACGAAAACTACCGTCCCAAAACTTAAGTCAAGAAGAAAAGTCTTATCAGACGAACGAAGTGGCTGATGTGGGGCAACCCCTCCGTCCGTCCTGCTTACCCAAAAGGATAAGCGTAGTATGTATGGCGTATTTTTTACGTGAGCGGGATATTTTTATCGAAAAATAATAAAAAAAATTATCGAGATTAATGCTTTAGATTGAATAATCAATCAATTTACATTTAATCAAAACCCATGCGTGTGACACAAAATTTATATTAAATTTATGTGACAGTAATATTTTACAATTTAAGTCATAGAGCGCCAATAAGTGCTTAAAAAAGAATCGGGACTCAATGACAAAACATTCAAATCTAATAGTCGTGGGCGGCGGACTTTCGGGTCTTATTACAGCTTGGCGGTGTTTAGATCAAAATCCTGAATTGAGCGTAAAAGTCATTGAGAAAAGCTCAAAACTTGGCGGAGACCATACGTGGTCTTTTAACTTATCTGATATTCGCCCTGAATTACATGATTGGATTCGCCCACTGATCGCACATCAATGGTCGGAATACGAAGTGCGTTTTCCCAAACGAAAACGTGTTTTAGACATACCGTATTGCTCAACACATTCGAAAAAACTTATTGAATGCATACAGCCATATATTGAAAACAGCCGGCTAAGCGTTGTTCTGGGCGAAGGCGTGACAGCTCTAAGCAGCACGTTCGTAACATTAGACAATGGAGATCATTTCACGGCGGACTGTGTTCTGGATGCCAGAGGGTTTGTTCAAAATGATAAAGTCATTTTAGGCTACCAGAAATTTGTCGGCCATACGATTAAAACGCAAACGCCGCATGGACTTAAAAACCCAATTATTATGGATGCAACTGTTGCGCAATTAGGCGGCTATCGATTTGTCTATTGCCTCCCATTTTCAGATACAGAAATACTAGTCGAAGACACATATTATACGGACGAGGCGGAGCTAAACTCTCAAGAGCTAGATGCCCGTATCAAAGATTATATTAGGGACACGCTGAATATTAAAAACTACACGCTCGAGCGGCGCGAAAAAGGTGTCCTGCCAATAACGCTGGCTGTAGAGTCCGAGTATGGTTCTGACGTAACTGATGATGGTATTGCACCTGTTCAGCTCGGCATGACGGGCGGCTATTACCATGCGGTTACTGGATATAGCTTTCCGGAAGCGGTCAAATCGGCCTGTGTTGTCTCTGACATGATCCAACAAAATTGGCCTGATTTCCGCCAAGCCGTTCGGCACGAAATGATCTATCATAAGCGCGATCATTATTTCGAAGAAAAATTCTTGCGCCTTTTGAACCGTATGCTCTTTCGTGCGGCAAATCCCGAAAAACGTTATAAGGTTTTACAACGATTTTACGGCATGCCCGAAGGCCTGATTGAACGGTTTTATCGGAACCGCCTCACGAAAACAGACAAGATTAGAATTTTATCCGGTAAGCCGCCCGTGCCCGTGACAAAAGCGCTCTATAATTTTGATGAAAAAGCCTTTATCAAACGCGAAAGACAGGCACGGAATCAAACTTAATGAATGTAATTACAGACACGGCGAATAATTCCTCAAATGGCGGAGGCAGACGCGCCATCGTTATCGGAGCAGGCTTTGGCGGCATCGCGCTCGCAATACGCCTGCAATCCATGGGCTTTAAAACAACACTCCTTGACAATCGTGATAAGCCGGGCGGGAGAGCCTATGTATACGAGGAGAAGGGCTATAAATTTGACGGCGGGCCAACAGTTCTGACCGATCCCGACTGCCTTGAAGAGCTTTGGGCTCTGTCTGGGCGTAAAATGTCGGACTATGTCGAGATTATACCAGTTTCTCCGTTTTACAGATTGCAGTGGGAAGACGGCGAAGTCTTTGATTATGATAATGACGAAAAATTCCTAGAAGAACAAATCCGCAAGCGAAACCCTGATGATGTTGCGGGCTATCACAAATTCTTGGCGTATTCGAAAGAACTCTACCGCGAAGGGTATGAAAAACTTGGCACAACGGCGTTTTTAAAATTCAGCCAGATGATATCTGCCGCCCCGCAATTGATACGACTTCGCGCGGATAAAAGTGTGTATTCTATGGTCGCTAAATTCGTCAAAGACGAAAAAGTGCGTCAGCTCCTCTCTTTCCAATCTCTGCTTGTTGGCGGGAACCCGTTTAAAACGTCGTCGATCTACGCGTTGATCCATGCCTTAGAGCGAAAAGGCGGCGTTTGGTTTGCCAAAGGCGGCACAGGCGCGCTTGTGCGCGGAATGATTAAGCTTTTCGAAGACTTAGGCGGAGACGTTAAACTCTCTTGTGAAATCACAGACATCCATACGGACGGCGACAGGGTCACGGGCGTCTCTGCTGCAGACGGGTGGACACAAAATGCTGACCTCGTCTGCTCAAACGCGGATGTTGTGCATACATACTCAAAGCTTTTGCGCAAACATGCGCGGGGTAAGTCATACGGGAAAGCCCTCAAGAATAAATCTTATTCCATGTCGCTCTTCGTGATTTATTTCGGCCTGAAAGCCAAACATCCAGATATGAAACATCACATAATTCTACTGGGTCAACGCTATAAGGAGCTGATTGGCGAGATCTTTGGGAAGGGCAATAAACTTCCGGATGATTTCTCGCTCTACCTTCACGCACCGAGTGTCACAGATGATACGCTCGCGCCAGAAGGGTGCTCCGCCTATTACGTCCTCTCGCCAGTGCCGCATTTGGGACACGTCGATATTGATTGGGACGAGATGGGCCCAAAATATACGGATAAAATCCTCGACTACCTCGAAGAGCATTCCATCCCGAACTTACGCCGTGATTTGGACGTGGTAAAAACGCTCACGCCCTTTGGGTTTAGAGACGAGATGAACAGTCATTTAGGCTCTGCGTTTTCTGTTGAACCCGTCCTGACGCAATCTGCGTGGTTTCGACCACATAACCGTGATGACGTGATTTCCAATATGTATATTGTGGGCGCAGGCACGCATCCGGGGGCAGGGGTTCCAGGTGTTGTCGGCGCAGCCAAAGCGACCGCAGGCGTAATCGCAGATGATTTTGCAGACGACATAAAGTCCACTTAATGGACGCTGTGACGCAATTTGGCCATGAGAGCATCAAGGTCGGCAGCAAATCTTTTGCGCTCGCCTCGCGCGTCCTACCGCCTGAACTCCGCGATGATGCCTCTATGCTTTATGCATGGTGTCGGTATTGCGACGACGTAATTGACGGTCAAGAAATGGGTCATGGCCAGATAGAAGACTATAAAGTCGGACAAGAGGCACGCTTGGAAGGTCTACGCGACGCTACGAAATCTGCGCTTGCGGGGACGCCGACAGATAACCCCGTCTTCGCAGGACTCGCCCGAGTTGTTCAAACACATTCCATAGATCACAAACATCCGTTCGAACTTTTAAAGGGTTTTGAAATGGACGCGACAGACCGCGTTTATGAAACGGTCGACGACATATTGGATTATAGCTACCATGTCGCAGGCGTTGTCGGCGTTATGATGGCCAATATTATGGGTGTAAGGGACGCTGAAACGCTCGACCGCGCCTCTGATCTCGGCCTTGCGTTCCAGCTGACAAATATTGCGCGCGACGTGATTGATGATGCCAAAGCGGATAGAATTTTTGTGCCCCAAGACCTCTTGCGAGCCGCGGGCGCGCCTCTGTCTTCTGATGAGATTGCAAAGCGAGAAAACTGGCCCAGCGTCCACGAGGCCGCGTCAGCGCAACTCGATTTAGCCGAGCAATATTACGCGTCTGCCAAAGTCGGGATCAAAGAGCTGCCCTTTAGATGTGCGTGGGCAATTTCTGCGGCGCTCTCAGTCTACCGCGAAATCGGACAAACCCTGCGCAGGGGCGGGCCAAGTGCATGGGAAGGGCGAGTCGGGGCAAGTTCTACAAAGAAAATTAGGCTCGCAACACGGGCTGTAATGCCAACCCTAATACGTGGAACCGTTCTAAAAACACCCAGAGACGGGTTTTACAAACGCCCGTAACCCTTTAATTTGATGAGGCTTTTTGCGCTTTTAAACGCGACTTCAACGCATCAGGATCTTCGGCCCACAAAAACCCGAAACTTACCGCGCCGTCCTTAGTCACTGTGTGATGATGCATACGGTGCGCGAGCACGAGGCGATAGAGATAGCCAGATTTTGGCGTGTAATTAAACGGCCACCTTTGGTGCACTAAACCGTCATGCACAAAGCCGTAAAGCACGCCGTATATGGTAAACCCTAGCGCGATGTACCAAAGCGGCATCCACCAAAGTGAGCCCGCAATAAACATCCCTGCGGCAATGACTGAGAAACACACAGCATAAAGGTCATTGCGCTCAAAATACCCATCCGTGTGAACATGGTGGCTTTGATGCCAATTCCAGCCTCGACCATGCATGAAATGCTTATGAAAATAGAGCGCGAAAATTTCCATGCCTATAATACTGATAATAACAATCACAATATTTAAAATCATGACCGTAACCGTTTCCTGTAAGGTAATCTCCACCACGGCTCATACGGAAAAAGATGATGTTCGTGGTGATACCCAAAATGAAAACAAGTCAGCAGTGACAACCATTTGGGAAAGGCATTTGTCCGCGCATTATGTGCGTCAGGAAAGGGTGCGGCGTGCCGATGCGTCAAGTATGTCCCGAAGTAAAAAAGCTGCACAGATGACAAAATTGCAGGCACAGCCCACATAATGATCGTGTTTAAATAAGGCGCACCAAGCGCAATATAAAATAAGGTGAACCCCATCAAAGTCAGAACTTGTCGCAGACCAAAATATTGGAAAAAGAACTTAAAATACCATGGCCAAAATTTTATGGGGTCTTCTGCATTGAAATCAGGGTCTTTTTCTGTTCCCGGGAAATCATGATGTGTGTGATGCGCGGTCCGCATATACGTCCAGCTAAAGCCCGCATAGACGAACATAATAGCCGTTCCAATACGCGCGTTCCATTTTGGATGGTTTGGAAAAAGCGAGCCATGCATTGTGTCATGCGCGATAATAAAGAGCCCGACATAAAGCCAACACTGAAAGGCAATTAAACCGAGCGTTTGCCAAAGAGGGGCCGAGAGGGCGTGAAAGAACACGCTATAGATATGCACAACAACCCACGCAGATATAAATCCAGTTGCAAGCAAGACACCCGTAAGTGTGCTCGGCTTTGAAACCAAAACAGGACGATCGTTTTGTCCGTTCATCTGCGCGGAGTTGACCACTAAACCCTCATCATTTTGTGCGAAATGAAGACTGCTAAAAACAGACACACACATGTCGCACCGATTACAATACTCCACACGGATAGCAGATCAGAGACACTCTGTCCCCGTGCCAAAATGCCGTAATAGGACTCGATCACCCAATGGTTGGGGGTAAAACGTCCAATGTTTTGCAACCAATCAGGCATCATAAATCGCGGCACCATCGACCCGCCAATAGCAGAAAACAATAAGACTAAAAAAGTTGAGACCGTATTCATCTGCGAAAGGCTCGTGCAAAGGCTGACCGTCAAAAGCGCGATAGAAGCGGCAAATGCGGCGGCGCAAAGACTGGCAAATAAGAGTGGCAAAGCGAGACCGGCAACAGGCACTTTAAAGAAAAAACCTGCCACAGCTACAATTACAACAGCTTGGAGTGTGCCGATCATAGTGAGGAACAGGAACTTGCCGAGGGTCATCAGCGTCGCGCCTTTTGGCCCCGTCAACAGACGGTCAGATATGCCCGATTTTCGTTCTTCGAGCGAAATCGACGCGCCCTGCATAGCCGAAAACAACAAAAATAAAATCGCTGTCGCGCCAATGTAATACGTCACAGATGGATCAGTTTGCGTGTCGTCTTCATTCGCTTGAATCGCAGAAGATTGAACAAATATTTCTGTTGAGGTCGTTTGCGCAAGAACTGCTAGTTTTTGGCGCAATTGCCCCATAAGAATTGTGGCGGCTATATCGCGACTGGGATCTTTAATAATGTGAATTGAAGGCGTATTGGGGTCCCTTATATCGCCAAACATAACAAACCCGACATCATCTTGGCCCAACCGAACACGTTCGCGAACATCGGCTTCGGTCCAGTTCGCATCTGTCGTGAGTGAAAATGTTGCATTTTCAGCTATACGTTTCCCAAAGGACTGCGTGGCCTCAACGGGGCTTGTCACGGCCATTGCCACGCGAATATCAAGCTGGCCGCCTGAGGCACTCGAAAAGATCGCAGCAAAAATCGCAAATATAAACCCGGGTAGAATGAAGGCTAAAACCAAAGCCCCCTTATCGCGCCAAAGCCGCAACCACATAATTCGAAAGACAGCCGAGATCATGGCAATTGTCCCGTTTTCTCAAGGATTTGCATCAAAGTCGGCAGACCGGGACGCCTAATGCCGATTTCGCGGATTTCAGGATGGTTATTCTGCAAGGTCGCCAAAAACGCACTGGCCATAGAGAGCTTACGCTCATCCGTTAAGGCCGACCACATCGTTGGTAATTCGCCTTCAATAAAATTAAAGGGCGATAAATCCGCAAGCATTGCTGGCGTGGGAAGGGTCCCAAAACGTACCGTCAATTCACGCGTCGCGCCAAAACACGTCTCAAGGATATCCGACGGCGTGCCTTCGGATAAGAGCCGACCCTTTGCAAAAATCAATACACGGTCGCAAAGCGCCTCGACTTGCTCAAGTTCATGCGTGACAAGCAAGACAGCCATGCCTGATTGCGCGAGTTTTCGCGTCAATCTGTGAATTGAATCTCGCGCAGGCATATCTGTGCCTGCTGTAGGTTCGTCCAAGATCAACAGTTTTGGTGCATGCATGATGGCGCAGGCCACGTTTAAACGCCGTTTCATGCCGCCGCTAAGCGTATTGACCAGAGCCCCCGATTTATCGTTCAAGTCCACTAGTGCGAGAGCGGAGAGGGCGCCCGACTTACGATGTTCGGACGGCAATCCCATAATGCGTGCAAAAACCTCAAGGTTTTCCAAACATGTCATATGCGGGTAAAGCCCGATATCTTGAGGCACAAGTCCAATTAAATTTTGACGATCCATGCCGCGTTTTAAAATCTTGTCTTGGATTTTAATGACGCCTTTTGCATCGACGCGACCACAAACAGCTTTGATGAAACTTGTTTTTCCCGCTCCATTTGGGCCGATCAAACCCACGACCTCACCAGAATTTATATGGCAGCTTACATTATCAAGGGCCGTTGCTGCGCCGTATTGGACGCTTAAGCCTTCGACAGAAAACGCGGATGTCATTTCGGAATAAAGTTGAATTGAAAATCAATCACAGTGTTGAGCAAATCCGTATTCGACAACTCGGCCCGCATAAGCGCGGCCTTGGCCGACGATATATATCCCTGCAAACGGTCCAGCGACGCTTGTGAGCCCGTTAAGGCCAAAATGGTCGCTTTACCAATATCGCGGCCTACGGATTTTTCAGCCGATACGTCGCTCATCACGAGGTCTTTGACATCATCCATTAATTGAAACGCAAGGCCCAAATGATAGGAAAAGTCTTTCAGCGCCGCGCGTTGGGACGCAGATGATCCCGCCAATACGGCCGCGCCTTCGACACTAAAGTCAAAAAGAGCGCCCGTTTTAAGCGTATTTAAACGCTCAATCTCGGCCACGCTTGCATTCGTGTCAGTATTTGCGAGGTCGGCCATTTGCCCTGCAATCAATCCCTTTGACCCAACGGCATAGGACAACATGTCTACAAGCTCTATTTTATGATCTGAGGAAATATTTGTGAGGCTCGCTAAGACGCCAAAGGCACGGTTTAAAAGTGCCGTAGCCGTTAGGATTGCCGTGCTTTCGTCAAAAGCAATATGCGTTGTCGGTTGATTGCGGCGCAAATCCGCATCATCCATGCACGGCAGATCATCAAGTATTAGCGACGCGGCATGCACCATTTCCGCTACGCATCCTACGTCAACGGATGCAGCGCCTTTAAAGCCTGCTCCGTCGGCAACAAAGACACAGAGCAAAGGTCTAAACCGTTTTCCTGGAGAGAGCAGGGCGTGGCGCTGCGCCTCGTGCAGGCGCACAGGCCAAGTCTGTGCCGACGGAATGAGTGTCGCAAGTCGCGCCTCAATCGTACCCCGTACAGCCTGAATAGACGTTTTGATTGACGGGTCGTCATTTATGTTATGCATCGACTCAGTGCTCAAAATCTATTCTCCTTAAGTATATACCTGCCATAATACAGCTCAATTCGAAAGAGGGATTAAGCGTGTTTACAAAAGTCAGAACCCCTAAGAACGAAAGAACGAATTATCGCTTTTCCACCAATTTTTAAGTGAAGGCCACCTCAGTTGAGCGTAGCCTGCTAAGACCAATAGCCCGCTCATAACACCAAGGTTCTTATAGAAATTCTGCTGTTCGCTTGCGATGATCCAGAACGGATGAATTAGGACATTCACCAAGAGCACGTAGAGCGCAAGGCCATAGGCCGCAAGCTTCACATAACGTCCCGACATAAGGGCCAGCGAACCCATAAGAGAGGTCACACCGGCAAATAAGAGCAGGGGATGCGCAAAAGGTATATCTAGCGACTCCATCAATTTAAGTTGGGAATCGGGTGCCGTAATTTTGGCAATTGCAGGCAGTAGAAAATAAAGACCCAATAGAAAACGTCCGATTAAGATACTGATTTTTGACATGACGTGACTTTCATATGGTGTGGATTGAAGCGCCAGACCTCAATTTTTTCGCGATAGTTAGCTTGTAACGTTTGAAGAAAATTTTGACAGAAGTCGATAGAAAGGTTTGCAACACCAAGCGCGCTCTAGTTCTCTCAAGTGCGGTTTAAAGAGCGGAGCCGCACGTAAAGAGCGCCTGTAATCCACACATCATAAAATGTCATAATCATTAAAATGATAAGTTTCACGCGGCTTTTGCACGTGCAAGCTTGCACGTGAAACGCTTAAATTGTCATTCAAAATCAAAGACTTATCTGTCATTCCACTATTAGGCGTAAAAAACAGGCAAGTTAGCCAAATGATAGCGGTGAATTTTTTCAACATGTCCACGTAGAGCGCACGTGCCTTGCCACTCTCGCGCCATATATTCAGCAAAATCAGTGCCTCGCGTTGATCCAGATTGGCACGTGCGGCGAGGTCAATCATCACGTCAGCGGACGGCAGGGCTTTACCGCTTTTCACATCATACAGGTATTGACTCCCGACGCCTATTTTACGTGCAAGATTGCGGTACGATCCTGAATTTGTAGCTTCAAGACAGGTTTCTAAAAATTGGTTAGGGGATTGGGTCATGGTGAATATCTAATAAAGAAAAGTTCTTGACGCTACGACGCGTTTCCCTTCATAGGCGAATTGTTCAAGAAGTTATCTTGTACCGCTCGTCACTCCCCCTTGGGAACGCAAACAAATACCTGTGACGGGTGAAACTGCGAAAGCCCGACACGCAACTCCCCGCGACGTGTCGGGCCTAGCATAACCGTCAGAGGATTAAGACAATGAAAAAACTCACACTTGAAGAATTTAAGAATTACAAAAGTAAACCCATAGTACGGGTCGCCTACGAGATAAAAGACGAGGTTGCGTACTGGCCTGATAAGTCAGAGGCCGAAGTTCGTTCTATGGTTTTCAAATGTTTCCAAGAGCCAAAAGTGGGCGATTTCATCGTCTTTCTTTCAGACATAGACACGTATCACGTAGCGCGTGACGTATTTCTTGCACGTAATATCGTGCCTTTGGCAGAGGGTTGAGATAATGAGCAGACATTCAACCAGACATTTCACGTTAACAAGTGACGATGGAAGCGAGGCCAAAGCCCCCCCAATAGTTAAGCTTGCAAATGCGAGGCTTTCCGTAATTTCAGATGTTGGCGTTTTAGAGCAAGCGGCAATGCAGTTTGATCTTGAACACGAGGCGGGCGACGTATTATGCGGGAAAGATGAATTTGAAGCCCTTGGGTGTGCGCTTCGTCATTCTAGTAACGTTATGACAACGTGGTCTGACCATTTTGGAATTGAGCGGGCCGTAGCGCTGAGGCGTGTTGTCCTTATTCAAGCCCTTGCCGATTTACCGACATTCGAGGCCGCGCCCGACGTGCAAGCGTCCGAAGAATTTGGGGCCGAAACATGAGTTGGTTTGATGTTTTAATCTGCACAGCTTTTATAATAATTTTCTTTAGATACGTCATCATTCCTATTTTTGGCCTTATTGTTTCTATGTCTATTAAGGATAACGTGGACAGAATGGAGCGCGATTTTTGGGGCGGTAAACGATGAACAACTTATTGTATAATCAACAGATTGGCGGGCAGGACGGGAATTTTTTAACCGTATCGCGCCAAATAAAAAAGCGCTTTGAGAGTGGTTTTACGGCAAAGAAAAAATTGGGGCCAGATGCGGTCTTGTTAAAGGCTAGTCGCGAAGCCTACGCTATTTCAGAAATCAGGTTTCCGACGGCCAATATCCGAATTGACGCAACACGTCCGCTCGGTAAGCCGGGTCGAAAGAACGTTTTTGTTACAATAGATCGGTCGGTCGGGCAGACGGGTTATACGGCCTTTTATGCTGATTATTGGGAAGACGATGATGGGTTTCATCTTAAGAGTTCGCAATAAACAGTTATTTCCGTTCGCAGGTCGGTGCGGTGCTTTTGCAATCGGGTTCGATCCCCGAAACGGAGCCAAATCCCAAGCGAAAGCGCGTGATGAAGTATAAGGCCCAAATGGCATATGTTGAGCGCGTTATTAGGCGGCATGGCGTGGTTCCATGACCGAAACGTCGACGTGACAGGCGTGACAGGTCGGAGAGACGGCCAACGAAATTCGCATGAGGGTTTA